>Ga0307989_1000021_pt1 | contig 143909 bp, 124 predicted proteins | sample EllFjometagen185_FD_203164 | JGI IMG/M metagenome (GOLD analysis project Ga0307989, IMG submission 203164) | Marine microbial communities from Ellis Fjord, Antarctic Ocean - #185 | ecosystem: Environmental > Aquatic > Marine > Unclassified | place: Southern Ocean | collected 2014-10-08 | reverse complement strand
TTTATTGCCATCTTCAGTCGGAATATAGATTAATAAATTGTTACATACAATATATCAGTATATTAACAAATATTTAACTGTAATTCAAGATGATATTTAAAATTTTTCATAATTGTGACACAGTCTGAAAAGCCGGAATCCAGGAACAAATTTTACTGGATCCCGGATCGGAGTCCGGGATGACATGACACCCCAAGGGACAAGGTATTACACCCACTACTTCGCAATAAAAGTGGAATCAAATATGGGTTATTAATATCGTGTCGTAGTTACAAAAAGAAAGCCTGCCAACCCCTTTGCCATTTTTCCAGCCATATTCCCAGTTCGTCTGAGACCACTTCCATGGTTACATACGACCAATGGTCACATATGACCATGATTCCCCTGCTTCTTTTACTTACCGTAACCAATCTGACAGCTTCAAAATCCTTCTTTACCCCAGCAGGTTGAGTGAAATAAACGGATTCTTGCCCCATATGGCTTGAAGTTTGAGTATATAAGGAGGTGATTTTCTGAACAACGACCCGTTCAGGAAAACAACTTATTTAACACGCACAAATTTTCCCATAGAATGTACGATCCTTGGAGAGGAATGATTTCATGATTATTGTCAGGATTGTGTTGAACGTATTTCCAGAAAAACGCTTGGAATTCACCCAAACGATTCTCTCCATGGTTGAGCCGACCGGAAAGGAAACAGGTTGTCTGAGCTTTGCATTTTTTTGTGATATCGAAAATAAGAACCGTTTCAACCTCCTGGGGGAATGGGAAACCCGGGAGGACCTGGACAATCATTTCAGGTCACATAGATTCAGTGTGCTGCTTGGATCAAAGTCCCTTTTAAGCAAACCCCTGAATATTACATCTTACACAATATCGGCAGTTGAAGGGATGGAAGCGGTCAATTCCGCGAGATAAAAATGAGGCTATATCAGACCCCACTACTTAATCTATTCGTGGAATCTAGTAAACCAATAAAAAAGGAAATTTCAGATGAATTCGACAGCAATTGTCTATTGTGACAATCAATTTGGAAAGATGGATGGGAAAGTGGCAAATGGTCTTGCCAGACACTCGGAAAAGTATGAAATCGTCGGCATTATTGATAGTTCCAAGTCGGGTATGGACGCTGGAGAATATCTTGATGGCGTAAAAAACGGGATACCAATATTCAATGATTTAAATGAGGCCCTTAAACAGGTAGATGAACCTCCGCATTATTTTATATATGGTATTGCACCTCTTGAAGCATTTCTCGGCGAAGAACAAAGACAAATTGTGTTCAGTGCTATTGAAAAAGGGATGGATATTGTAAATGGCCTCCATGAGTTTTTTACAGAAGATGAGGCTTTTATACAAAAAGCCCGGGAGCATGGTGTCAAAATAGATGACATTAGAAAACCCCCCGCAAAAAAGGATCTTCACCTGTTCACCGGTCGAATCCTTGATGTCAAAATACCTATAGTAACCGTACTCGGAACTGATGGTGCGGTTGGAAAAAGAACCACCTCTGTGCTACTCGCGGATGCACTGAGAAAAAAAGGATTGAATGTTGCGTTTGTGGCAACCGGTCAGACAGGTTTGATTCAGGGCGCAAAATATGGCGTCGCAATCGATGCCATTGTCGAAGAGTTTATGACCGGAGAGATCGAAAATGCGGTTATGGAGGCTTATGACACTGAACATCCAGATATCATCATCGTTGAAGGACAGGGAGCACTGAGCCATCCTGCTTATCTCAGCTCCTGTGCCATTATACGGGGTGCCATGCCCAGCGCAATCATTGTCCAGCACCCCCCTAAAAGAAAGAACATCGGAGATTACAGTTTTATGCCGATGCCGACTCTGAAAAGCGAGATAACGCTTCTAGAGGTTTTTTCAAAATCCAAGGTCATTGCCATCACCCTTAACCATGAGGATATGACAGATAAGGAAGTTGAAGAGACCATCATCAGCTATGAATTGAAGTTTCAACTCCCCACGACGGATTCCCTGAAGTATGGATGTGATAAGCTTGTTAAACGAATCTATCAGGTTTTTCCAGAACTGAAAAAGGAAGCAACCCAGGGACAATTGCTAGAAATCGTAGATTCCGTTGCATGAAAACACCCAGATTGGAAATTGACCTGGCAAAAATCACACACAATGCTAGAGAGCTGAAAAAACTATACGGATCAAAGGGCATCGGAATCTTCGGCGTGACAAAAGTGACCTGCGGAGACGCCAGAATCGCAAATGCGCTGCTAAAAAGTGGCATCCATGTCCTTGCCGATTCGAGGATATCCAATATTCGCAGGATGCGTGATGCCGGCGTACAGGCGCAATTCCTACTGTTGAGAACACCGATCCCCAGCCAGATTGACGATGTGGTAAAATATGCTGGCATCAGCCTTAACTCGGAACTGGTGGTGATAAAGGCGCTCTCTGAGTCTGCCGTGAGACAAAACTCAACCCATAAAATCGTTTTAATGGTGGATTTGGGTGATATGAGGGAAGGGATAATGCCTTCTGATCTGGCATCCACTGTCGAAGAGGTGTTAACCCTGGATAGAATTGAACTGGTCGGTATCGGAACAAACCTGGCCTGTCTCGGAGGGATCAAACCCAATGAGAAAAAAATGGCGGCTCTGTCCTCAATTGCAACAGATATTGAAAAGCGTTTTGCACTGACACTGGAGGTTGTCTCTGGTGGAAACTCAGCCAATTATGAGTGGTTCATCTCAACAAATAATACGGGGAAGGTAAACAACTTACGTCTGGGTGAATCAATTTATCTGGGGCGAGAGACCCTTTTCAGAAAACCGATTCCCGGACAGTTTACAAATGCCTTTACACTGGTCGCAGAGGTTATTGAGTCAAAAATAAAACCATCAGTACCCAACGGAGATGTTTGTCAGGATGCGTTTGGAAATGTTCCTGAGTTTGTGGATCACGGCCAGATAAGAAGAGCGATTCTCGGAGTCGGATTGCAGGATGTTCTGGTTTCCGGACTGACTCCCAGATCAGAGATTGAGATTCTCGGATCGAGCAGTGATCATCTAATCATTAATGCAAAACAGATTGATTTGAAAGTCGGAGACGAGGTGGCGTTCGACCTTGATTACGGGGCCTTGCTGTCTGCCATGACCTCACCATATATTGCCAAACGATATATCACCTGAAAGCCAACCGGCAGGTATGACGCTACTGATCCTGATTCCTATCCCTCCTTTACACTGACAAATATGTGCACCCTGGAAGAGTCTTTCAATTTTCTCTCATCAACAACAATGTATTTCAAAGATTTTACCAGTTTTCCCAGTCTTTCATATCCGTAGTTTCTTTGGTCAAAAGAGGGAACCTTCTTATTGATATAGCCACCGACAGCTGATAGGGGTGCCCATCCATCGTCCTCAGACACGGCTTCGATTGCTGAGATAATGATCGGCTTCAAATCCGCATTCTCTGACTCATCCACTTTTTCTTTTTTAGGTTGTCGCCTCAGAATCTCCGTATATACAAATTTATCGCAGGCAGATATGAACGGCTCCGGTGTTTTCTTTTCGCCAAATCCAAAGACGGTCAGGCCTGCTTCTCGAATTCTTGTAGCAAGTCTTGTAAAATCACTGTCGGAAGATACAAGGCAGAATCCGTCTAACCCTCCCTCATGGAGCAGATCCATGGCATCAATGATTAGAGAGGAATCTGTTGCATTTTTTCCCGTTGTATAGCTGAACTGTTGAATGGGCTGTATGGCATGTTTATGCAAATGGGGTTTCCATCCTTTTAAATTTGGTGTCGTCCAATCTCCGTATGCGCGCTTGACGCTGGCGATTCCAAACTTTGCAATCTCTGCCAATAGTTCAGCACAAATTGATGCCTGAGCATTGTCTGCATCAATCAAAACCGCAAGCTTCCTGTTTTCAGTTTCTAGCATATTATCTCCTTAGAGAAGACTGGTGTTTTGTGTCTAGATAATTTGAGACACCGGGTTTGGTGTCAAAGTAAAACTCCAATTATCAGATTCCAGCAGATGAGAACCCGGATCGTTGTTCTGCATTGAGAAGCATTCAAGAGCAGTACTTTCAGATTTTTTAAAGGGTGAATTTCAATCGAATATAATAACAGTAATATGTTCACTAGATGAATATCAGAAGCAAGGTAATTCGTCGAGGAAGGATTTTATGTCAAGCAGCAAAAAAATATGTTCCGCTCCATTTTTTAAACTGAAGCAGTATCTGATTCCCCCAAACCAGAAAGCCCGTGAAGTCAAAAAAGTAAATCCACGGTAACACCTTAATTTATATCGTTTCCAGCTGAAAAAGAAGCGTTTTCCCCGTCCGTTATCCCATTTGAGCTTTTCAGTACGTCTTGCTAAACTGCCTGTTATTATCAAATTCTCCTATAAAATTTGAATAGTAACACAATTGGAGGAGACTAAATGGACGACGTGTTTCTGAAACATTAGTAAGAAACACTTGGGAAGTTAGAAGCATTGGCATTGGTGGGTGGTCATGTTGACGAAGAATTGCTCATCAGGAACGAATATCTGGCCATGGAGAATCGGATATTAAAATCAAACCTAAAAAAGCTTGTGCAATTCAATGACAATAAACGGATACAATTGGCCAAGATTGGCAAACGAATGTGACTTAAGGCTTTAAAGGAGATTTCCTGTATTGGTAAACCGGAGACGGTTCTAAAAAGAATGAAGGGCTAATTGTATGCAGATCGCGCCTGGGAGGAGTGTTGAAGGACTACTACCAAAGGGCTGCATAAAGGTTGGATGGAATTTTGACTAAAATACACCTATAAAGCCTTTCCAGTTTTTGTTTTGCGGCGGATTTACTTTTTTGACCAGACGCCACTATAGTTAAAATGTAGGATTTAATATCAATCATATCCTGGTTACTCAGCGTTCAAGTGCATATTGCCTTTTGCTAAATAATGTGTAAATTTGTGTATATGAATTTCTCAGATCACGGGGGAATTATTCATTTTTTGTATTATTTGCAGCCAAAAGCCTTAGGCCAAGAGACTATATTTAACAATGTCAGATAAATATACTGTTATTCCGGATGATGAGATAATCGATCTTTCATCGGAAGAAGATATTCTTCGGTTAACCAAGCCGGAAGAGTATGCAAAGAAAAACCTGCCAAAAGCGGATATTCACCGCATGATTGGCAAGTCGGAAAATCTCTTAAAGCTTATTCCGGATTCCCCAGACTTTCTTAAAGGAATCCAATCTGATGGTTTTAAACAGAATCCAGGCTGGTTTGGTTTTAAACAAAAGGGAGCACAAAAAAAACAGGATATTGCAATTGAAAGGATGCGAAGAGCGCTAAATGAGTTCCTGGAAAACCATGCAAAGGATCCCAGGAAGGATCTGAAACGGTATTTGGAAAAGTACGAAAACTCTCCGGACCTGCAGTCCTTATGGGCAATCTACCTGTTCAATACCTCCAGAGACTTTTCAGATAAAAAAAACGTGAGCAAAATGGCCATCGCCCGGATGGATGAAGATCGATTGAAGGGTCTAAAAAAGGCTTTACAGGGTTTGATGTCGGCTATCTTCAGTGATTGCATTACCATTTATTATACCACTTGGTTTATCCAGGTTTACAACGAGTACTTGATCACCCTGAACCGTTCGCTAAAATACAACTACTCGATGATTTCCCAGGAGGTTGATAAGCGGTTTGAAGATATAATCCCTAATGTGTACCAAGGGCAAAAAAGGGTGGCCGCTATGATCCTTAAAAAGGAAGAATTGGAGTCATTCGGTGCCATGACGCGTACGATCACAAATTCGAGTTATGCTTTACTCAACCTGGCGCCCAGTAAAATAAAAGAAGCCATTGCAGTCATAGAAAAAACACAGGACAGAGAAATAGATATTCAAGTTAATGTTAACAACATCATGACAATGATGATGAATGTTTTGACGTTATATGCCCGAATTCCCACATTTTCGGAGAAAAAACTGCTCCAAAATATAACGAAGCAGATTCCTGATCCGGATGAAGAGTTAGAAATACGAAAACATGTGATTGTGCTCATGCAATATGTTGCCACATGTAAATTAGCCTTTGCAGCACAAAATCTGGATATGAAACGCGCATCTATGAAAGCTTTATACGAGTATGCCATCGGTATTGCTGACAATCATATAAAAGGATCCATTCCCACCAAATGGCATGCCAATATCGTTTTAAGAATCGGCTGGGTAGCTATCAATGCAAAAGATGAAGTCATTTTCCAGAGAACGGATTATCTGCGGATCTTGAAAAAAGCGCATAATTACCTGGGATGGATTGTCTCCAACTGTACTATCCCAAATCAACCAAAAGGAAAAAATAAGAATGAGGACAAAATTAGACAAAACCTGATTGAAAAAGCAATCCAATCCCGCAAAAAAATAGAGATCATCAGCAACACATTCGATCTTGTCCTGGATAACGTTCAGACATAGTTCTTTAATTGTTAAGGAGTGGGCTCAGATTTGCGGTGCGGAAGGTCATATACAAAAGAAGGATTTAGATATGACAAAATATACAGAAATGCTTGCAGGATGTGTCATGGTAGCTGTGGCGTTCTTTTGATGGTAAAGGACGGCAGGGTTGTCAGGATTAAGGGTGATCCCGAATCGCCTTATGACCCGGCTATGGGCACCTATCAGCTTAGAGCCCTGCTTTGCCGCATAAAGAAAGCAGAAGGAGATCCAACTGGCGTTCGCGGACTGCCGAAGTAGCCCGCTTCGGTGACTGGCTCTGGGATAGAAACGACCAGGTGTACCCGTCTTCCCAGGGGTGAATCGCTCAATATGCGGGTGGAATGAAAGAGAAAAAAGGATACAACCACCTGATATGGTCCCACCTTTACCTATCCAAGGCCGTAAATCCGGACCTGGCCACATCAATGATGCTGGCACCACCCAGTTCCTGAAGGAAATCATCGATAATCCTGGATGTGCCTGCCAGTTGGACAATGTAGACCTCCTCGTTCAGCATATCAAGGATCTCAAATCCGTATTGCTGACGAAGCGCCTCAAATGGTTCCTGCCGGGCTTCACATTTTATCAGGGCAACTTCACGCCAGTAGCTTTCATCCCGGTCCAGTTCTCTGGCTGAAATCACCTCCGTCATTTTTTCGATCTGGCGGATTACCTGGAGCATATTGGCGTCATTGTCTTCATAAAGTGTCAGGGTAATTCGGCTGTTTTCAGGACGGCGAGCCGCACAGGCGGTGATAGACTCAACATTATACATTTTACGGCGGATCAGCATCGATATCTTATTCAGAACACCCGGCCGGTTTTTAACAAAAACCATTATGGCCCGTCGCCTGGTAGAAGGTTTTGTTGTCATTGGCTCCTTGCAGTCAATAGCTATTGTTTATTTCGATTCAGGGAAACGATCATATCTTCGATGCCGCCACCCGCTGGAACCATCGGCAGAATCATCTCACTTGCATCACAGAGGAATTCCACCATATAGGCTCCCTGGTGCGCTGCTGCCTTTTCGAGGGCTTCAACAATCTGGTCCGGTGCCTTAACCTGCTGGAAGGGAATACCGTAAGCCCCTGCAATTGCCCCGAAGTTGGGATTTTTCATCGGGGTACCGGCATAATGTCCATCGTAAAACATCGTTTGCCATTGGCGAACCATTCCCAGGTATCCGTTATTGAACAGGAGAATCTTCACATCCATCTCATGCTCCATGATCGCACCGAGCTCCTGGATATTCATCTGGAAGCCGCCATCCCCGCTGACAGACCATACCCGTTCATGCGGTCTCGCCAGTTTGACGCCCACGGACATGGGCAGGGCACACCCCATGGTGCCTGCCCCTCCGGAATTGAACCAGCTGTTTGTTGTCTGAAAGTTGTAGAAGCGGGCCAGGATCATCTGGTGCTGACCAACGTCCGAAACAATAATATCCTCACCGCCAGTAACATCTGAGAGGTGTTTTACAATGGTCTTCATCAGCAACTGGCCTTTGCTGCCGACCCCTTTTGCAATCTCTTTCTGTATTTCTTCCGCAATTTCTGCACGATAAATATCCAGTTGTTCAAACCATAATTGCCGCGGTTTGGGAATACACTCTGGATCCTTGAGCAACAACTTCAGCGTTTGATTGGCGTCGGCGTTAATAGCAACGGAGGTTTTTACATTCTTATCGATCTCAGAAGGATCTATTTCAACATGAATGACATTGACATCACGCCCGAATTTATCAATGTTTCCGGTCACTCGATCATCAAACCGCATGCCGAAAGAGATCATCAGGTCGGTATGCTGTAATGCCCGGTTTGCTTCAACGCTTCCATGCATGCCGACCATGCCCAGAGAGAGCGGATGATCGACCGGCAACGCTGAAAGACCGTGCAGGGTGAAGCCAATGGGGATACGGGCTTTTTCGGCAAAAGCCCTCAGGTTTTGGCCGGCATTGCTGGAAACGACCCCGTGCCCGCAGAGGATAATCGGCCGTTCACTTTTGTTAATCAATCCCAGTGCCTTTTTCAATAATTTGGGATCTGGTTCCGGTGAATACTTGAACCCCGGAAGGTCCGGCTTGTATGATTCAGGATTGAATTGATAGCGATCGCCGGTGACCTGAACCTGAATATCTTTGGGAATATCAACCACCACGGGTCCTCCCCTGCCGGTTCTGGCAATATACATGGCTTCATGGATGGTCTCTTCAATTTCCTCAACAGAAAGGGGCATATAACACTGCTTGGTCAGTGGCATCATCACGCCGACCACGTCACTCTCCTGGAAAGCATCGGTGGAGATCACAGTTGAAGGTACCTGCCCTGTTACAGCGACGAGCGGCACGGAATCCATCAGCGCATCAGCTATGCCTGTGACAAGATTCATCGCGCCCGGCCCGGATGTAGCCATGCAGACACCCACCATAGGATTGGCCGTTGACATTGAAGCCCGCGATATCCCCTGGGCCATAAAGGCGGCGCCTTGTTCATGTCTCGACATGATAAACGTAAACACCTGCTGTTTTTCCATTTCATCAAAGATCGGCATGATCGCCCCACCAGTGTATCCAAAAATATACTTGACCCCGTTATCAGCCAGCGCTTTCAGGACCAGTTCCGTGCCTTTCATTATTCGGCTCCCTTGTTTATTCTAGCAGTGTTTCAGCATCGGCTGTGACGCATTTTCTAACCGGATGGCCCAGCCTGCATAACCATTGAGGTCTAACGCACTATGGGATCGTACAAAAATAACTTGGCATAATCTGTCTGCAAAAGTCCTATAAAAACTGGACATTTTGCAGACAGAATCCCACGTAATTTTTGAGCCGACCCTATGGTAGAAAATAGCCATTTCGAAGTCAATCTTTATAAGATGAGATGGACAGGAAGTTACCGTTTGACAGGCATTTGGCTTTAAGAGTAGACTCCGCTAAATAGAGCAAATGCTCTTTTTAAGAGCGCGACCACCTCCAGCGACCTTGTGTAAGACCGGCTTACCGTTATCACAACATAAATATGAAAAGGAAGCCTCTATTTCATTACTATGGAATCGATCATTCAGGAGCTAACCATGTCAGAAGATGTGTATCGTAAGGTTCAAAAACAGTTGGACCAGTATTGTATCGGTTTTCCTGCTACGGAGTCCGGGGTTGAAATAGACATCATCAAGGAGTTGTTCAACGAAAAAGAGGCCTGGCTATTTTCAAAAATGAAAGGCGAACCTGAAACCTCCGAATCCGTATCACAACGAATTGGTCAACCGGTTGCAGAGATTGCAACAAAATTGGAGGCGATGGCAGTCAAGGGTCTGCTCTATAGAATCCGGGAGGCTGATGTGGTAAGGTACAGTGCCATTCCCTTCATACACGGATTACTGGAGTTTCAGATATCATCAATGCCGAAGAACCTGGTCTACCTGACTGGTAATTATGTCAAGGAGAAATTGCACGAGAATCTTTCCGGTGCGCTGGCCATGCGGGTGTTGCCGGTTAATGAGTCCATCGAATTTGATAACCAGATAGCGACCTACGATGATGTATATGAGATACTCAAGAATGAAGCGCTTATCGCAGTGGCGGATTGTGCCTGCAGGGTGCAGAAAAAAGTCTTTGATCGGGCCTGTGATAGCCCACTTGAAGTCTGCATGATGGTCGGCCCCATGGCCGAATACTATCTGGAAAATAAAATGGGCCGTGAAATAACGCTGGATGAGGCCATGAAAATTACCAGGGAATCCCATGAAGCCGGTCTTGTAACACAGACCCAGTCAGTCACCCGGCCTTTTATGATCTGCAATTGTTGTAAATGCTGCTGCGGTTTTCTGGGCGCGCAGAGAAGAACACCCTTTCCAGGTAAATTGGTGGTTTCCAATCACATGGCCGTTATCAAAGCGGATCAATGCACGGGATGTGAGACCTGTATAGCCTATTGCCAGACGGAGGCAATCACCATGAGTGCTGACGGGATTGCCGAGATTGATTATGACAGGTGCATTGGCTGCGGTCTGTGTATCGCATCCTGTCCTGAAGAGGCCATGTCTCTGATTTCCAAACCGGAACAGGAACATGTCGCTCCAGTGGAAACACTGCATGAACAACTAGCACGCGAGGCAGAAAAAAGGCTGAAAGTGAAGCTGGCAAAAAATCAGGTTGTTGACTACGGGTTTAACTAGACCGTTCAGGATGAGGCTTCTCATCCTGACGCTCGAACGCCTCTGTAGGTCCGCTGGCATGGAAAAATGAGTGCAGTATCCCCTTTACTTAAACCGCTGCTACTGTCACCGGAATAGCATTTAAAGAGGCGATGCCGGAGACCGGATCGAATGCTTTTTCATCGGTCAGGTCGTTCATACTGACACCAGCATGCTGCGAGGCGATAGAAAGTCGGACACCGGGCCGGTTATGCCCCCATCCGTGCGGCAGACTGACCACCCCTTTCATGATCTCGTCTGTTTCTTTAACCCCCACTTTGACACTTCCCACCCGGGAGGTAATTTTAACCGTCTGGCCGTCCGTCAACCCGAGATCGGTCATGTCATCGGGATGCATGAACAGCAGGCACCGGTTCTTGCCCTTTACCAATCGTTTATAATTGTGCAGCCAGGAATTGGCGTCTAAGAGATGTCTTCGGCCAATCATCAGCATCTCACCTTCCGCCGTAGTGGTTTTGTACAGGTGTTTTTCGACACGCTCCAGGTCCGCCATGATGATTTCAGGGGCACAGTTGATCTGCTTGCTATCCGAATAGATACGTTCCGGCAGGGAGGGCTGCAACGGCCCGAGGTCGATTCCGTGTGGTTTTTGTTTAAGCCGGTCCAGCGACAGCTTTTCCGGATGACCAGCCTGTTCGCTGTATGGTCCTATTTGAAGACCAAAATCAATCATCTGATCAGGGGTTGAATCCGGAAGCGGTTGTACCCCTAGTTTTTTGGCCATCCGTTTGCCAAGCTCTGTGTAAATCTCCCAGTCATGAAGCGCCCCGTCAGGTTTTGGGAACACAGGCTGGTTATAGCGGACCACATTTTGAACCGCCATCACGAAAAAACCCATATCGAAATGGTCGTGTTCCAAAGTCGATGTGGGGGGCAGTATCACATCAGCAAAACGAGTCGTTTCATTGATGTATGGATCCAGTGAGACCATGAACTCCAATCCACCCAGGGCCTTTTCCAGAAGAGGACCGTTTGTTGCTGTCAACACCGGATTAGCAGCCCCGGTAAACAGCGCCTTTATCTGCCCTTCACCTTCGGTAAGCATTTCTTCGCTCAAAGCGACGGCCGGCAGTTCCCCGCTGAATTCAGGCAGGCCGCTGACACGGCTGCTCCAGGCACCAAAATGTCCAGGCCGCGACGCCGGTCCGCCTATTGTGTCAAAGGCCGGTTTTGTGAACAGGGCGCCGCCAGGTCGATCAAGGTTTCCTGTAACGATGTTGATCATTTGAACGGCCCACAGGCATAGCGTGCCATACATATGGACAGAAACCCCCATACGGCCATAACACACGCCCCTGCCGGCGGCTGCCAGGTCACGGGCCAGTTGCTTGATGGTTTCTGCGGGGATTCCGGTCAGCGGCTCCGCCCGTTCCGGCGTAAAAGGTCTGACTGCCGATCGGACATCGTCCAACCCGTTCAGTAAGGGGGTCAGGTGGGCTGTCTCCACCAGGTTCTCTTCAAACAAGGTCTGCAATAGGGCGAGCAGGAAAGCTGCATCTGTTCCCGGGCGGATAAAATGATGCTCATCCGCAACCCTGGCAGTTTCTGTAAAACGAGGATCAATCACGACCAGTTTACCACCCCGATTTTGCAGCGCCTTGATCCGCTTGCGTATGTTCGGAACTGTCATGATGCTGCCGTTTGAGGCTAACGGATTGGCGCCGATCATCAGAAAATAGTCGGTATGATCGATATCTGATATGGGTATCAACAGCTGATGCCCATACATAAGGTAGCTCACCAGGTGGTGGGGCAGCTGATCAAGCGATGTAGCGGAAAAACGGCTTTTTGTTTTCAGAAGACTCAGAAAATGCCCACCATGGGTAAACATGCCGTAGTTGTGTACACAAGGATTACCCAGATAGATGGCGATACTGTTGGGGCCCTGCTTATCCCGGATCGCGAAAATGCGATCCACGGTCAAGTCCAGTGCCTCATCCCAGCTGATGGGTATCCATTTATCTCCCTCCCTTTTAACCGGTTGGCGCAGCCGGTCCGGATCGTTGTGAATATCTTGCAGCGCTAGGGCCTTGGGGCAATAGAAACCACTGCTTAACGGATCCTGCTTATCACCCTTGATAGACAGGATTTCATCTCCTCGGCGGTGGATCTCAAGCCCGCAAGTCGCTTCACATAAATGGCATGCCCGGTAGTGAATCTGTTCCTGCGCATCAGTAGTCATGTCTTCCCTCCTGGAGTCTGTTTTTCCGGTTCGATTGGTGTTTTTGCAGATGGTGTATCCTCTCAAAACTGAAGGGGTTTGATCAAGTCATATAATTGAGACCAGGTGAGCGTATAAATTGCTCGCAGATACTTGGCCAGGTTTTCAATGGGGCATTCATTTTTTATTTACGTTGAAAATCGCCACCTTTGACAATGGCGATCCCAACACCGTATTATTTTTTTAGACGGATATCTGATCAGCTGAAAATATCAGCTTATATTGAGAGAAGGATTTCTTAACCAATCAACTAGCAGTGATATCATTATGGGAATAAGAGAAAACATTATACAGGAAGCGTCCACTGAAGCAGAAGGGAAAACTGTTTCCGACGTCAGAATTGGATTGGGATATACGAGTGTCTTACTGGACAGTGGAGAGATGGGTCTGGCCTATACCTGGCAATCCGATCCAAAAACGGAATGTACCGTTTTCAAGGGGATGCGCCCGCTTGCCGGAAAACCGGTCATGGCGGTTATTGAGATGTTGTCATCAGAGGACACACTGGCGAACGCCATCGCACTTGCAGCGGCCAATGCAGTCCTGAACAACCGGAAACAGGAATATGTTCCCGGAGATCTGGTGAAAACAATGAACATCACCCCGTCCGACACGGTTTGCATGATTGGGGCATTCATGCCGGTAATTGCCGGACTAAAGGAGCGGGTTGCCTCCCTGCATGTATTTGAACGAAATGTAAACATGGCTGGCGATTTTCTACCGGCTGAACAGGCAGTTGACTATCTCCCAAATAGCAATGTGGTGATCGTCACATCCACCTCGATCCTGAATTCAACCATTGACACCCTGCTGCAGGCTGCTGAAAACTGTCGTGAAATCGTCATGCTGGGTGCTTCGACCCCGTTATGCGCCAAGGTGTTTGCAGGAACTCCGGTTACCGCCCTGTCAGGTGTTGTCGTGGCGGATAGGGAAGCAGTTGCTCGTGTTATCAGCGAAGGTGGGGGAATGAAAATATTCAAGGATCATGTCAAAAAGGTGACGCTTAAGACTCGATAGGTTCTATTAGGCTATCGCGTGTCAACCAAAGTCTGCTCCAAATGAAAGCTGAAGATCAGAGATCTTCGAATAAACCTTTCGGGATTAATTGATCCTTTTGCCGTCTGAGCGGAAAAATAACAGGGGATTTGGCGATAACGGTTTTATTGCGGCGTGACATATGAGTATTAAATAAAACTGCTTGATATTTTAATGGACTTGGTTGAGACTATTACCAATACCTGATGATATTCATCATAAAATCAAACCACTAAAAGGAGAAGACGATGGCTGAACGATTTGAAGTATACCAATGCGGGGTTTGCGGCAACGTTGTCGGGATGTTGATAGTTGGAGGTGGACAACTGACCTGCTGTAACCAGCCCATGAACCTGCAGGCAGAAAAGAATGCCGACCAGGGTATGGAAAAACATGTTCCGGTGATTGAGGACGTTGGAGAAGGAATCAAGATTAAAGTAGGTGACGTTCCCCACCCCATGACCGATGACCACTTTATCCAGTGGATCGAAACCGTATCCGAAAATGGTGATGCAAAACAGTTCCTCTCCCCGGGAGATACACCCGAAAGGGAATTCAGGAAAAGCAAAAAGCTGAAAAAAGTGAGAGCCTACTGCAACCTGCACGGCCTGTGGTCCCAGGACGCCTGATCCACTCACGGGTAAGTTCAAGATGAGCGAACCTGACAGTTGCAGGTCCGGAATAACGGTCGGTCACATTGCATGTCCGACCATTTTGCCACCTGCTTTCGTTTGATCTTCCTGAAATGAATTGCAGGCCCTGTAGGCCTGCAATTGCCGATTATAGTGAACGACCAGTTATGCCTGGTCATCCTGCCCTACCAGCCAAGGCCGGCCACTTCCACCACACCCATCAGAAAGTTATCCTCCCTTACCCGTGAAAGGCTGCAATAAATGCTGCCTGGGTTAAATCAGACTAACACTCGTCATCTCCTGAATACCGCGAATTCAGGGTGTAAAAGCAAATTATCCCCTTACATTTTATGCAGAGGTCTCTAAATCTGATAACTGTGGTCAGTTCCCACCAGCAGATGGTTAACGGACGGTTACGACTGTGGCACAATTGTTTCAATAATATGGGTTTTAATTCTCGATTTGTCTACCTGAATTCAGAGACCAGGGATGGCTAAGGGTCGGCTCAAAAATTAGCTCACATTCTGTTTGCAAAAAGTACGGTGCTTTTAGGACCATTGTAAATAGAAGGTGACGTTATTTTTGAACGATCCCTAAGGGATTCGCTAACACAATGATCGAAGGGATGGTCCGATATCGATCAATGGTTTTGGGCCTCACTGTTTTTTCCTTTGAGTGCTGGCTTTTCAATTTAAAAAATAGGTGAATTGTAACAAGGTTCAATAGCCAAGAACCGTGATAGTGGTTAAACTGAAAAGAGAAGGTCGGTATGATTCAAAAGGTATTTGTATGGATCTTGGGGGCAATATTGTTAGGGTCATGCACAACCACCCCACCAGGATCCAAAGATCAGCAGCCAGCCAGCATCGGAAAGCTGGTTAAGCTCTACGGCAACGCCTCAGCAAAGCGGAACAAGCAGGACCGTAATTTGACCTTCGGAAGTGTTATTTACGAAGGGGATGTCGTCATGACCCGTGCTAACACCCGATTGAAAATCAAAATGACCGATGGAACAGAATTGATTCTTGGTGACCGGACAACATTGGTCATCGAACGTTATGGATATCAAAAGACAACCAGGGAAGACCAAGCCGTTTTTCGGATCAGGCAGGGCGTATTTCACAGTAAGTCCGGCAGGATTGCCAAGTCCCGACCGGATCGATTCCGCATTAAAACTGCCTTTGCATCTATCGGTGTAAAGGGGACTGAATTCTGGGGCGGGTTCTGGGAAAACGGGACCTTTGATGTGGCATTGCTCAAAGGAGTTGGGGTGACTATTGGGAATCCGGCTGGAACTGTTGAAATCAATGACATTGGTTGGGGAACAACACTGGTCAGCGATACCATTGCACCAACACCTCCAAAAAAATGGGGTCAAAAAAAGCTTGAAAAAGCTTACTCAACGATCTCATGGAAAAACTGAATCCGAGCACAGCGCATCCTAGCCTTGATTGTCGTTTTTTACCCTGACACTCCACCAGTAGTAGTAAGGACAGGGTTACCCCGAGGGGGAAGCACCAGATCTCAAAAAAGTTCTAATAGCTTATTATCAGGGTTGACTGAACAACCACCTCGATGCTGCCTTGGAAGAGTCAGTCAGAGAAGTTGAAACCCATTTTGTCGAATCGGCACTGCCTCCCTGGAGGTAAATCCCAAACTGTAAAAGAGGAAAGATGATAGTTGAAAAAAATAAAGTTGTTTCAATTCATTATGAGCTGGCCAATGATAGTGGGGAATTGTTGGAAAGTACCCAGCACCAGGGTCCCATGGCTTACGTTCACGGTGCCAGTAATATTCTGCCGGTTCTGGAAGACGCATTGGAAGGGAAATCCGTCAAAGCCAGAGTACGAACCCAGGTGTCTCCTGAGCAGGGGTATGGTGAATACCAGAGTGAACTGGTTCAATCCATTCCGTTGGCCAGTTTCCCCAATGCCGACCAGATAACATTGGGAACCCAATTTCAGCTGGATACGTCCCAGGGACCCAGATTGGCAACCATAACGAATGTGGATGAAGAAACCTTTACCCTGGACATGAATCATCCATTGGCCGGACAAACCCTGCTGTTTGATGTTGAAGTTGCGGACATCCGTGACGCGACGGCTGAAGAGATCGAAAAAGGTCACATTCACACAGAAGGATGTGGTTGTGGTCATTCTCACGAAGAGGGTAGCGGTTGTGGTTCCACGGATAAAGGGGATTGCGGTTGCGACCATTCCCAGGACAAGGAATGCGGCTGTGGCCATTCCCACTGATCTCTTGTTTATTAGTCAGGTGACTGCATACCCATTTCTGAAAGAGTGGGTGTCACGTCACCTGAAACAGACATCATTCTGTTTTTTTCAGTTTTTTCACGATTGCTGCTTCTATCTCATTATACGCATCTTCAGCTGAAATATTCAGGGTTGCCAGTACATCAGCGAAGGTTGAATCGTTTTCCCCACATAATGAATCAATCACCTCAAGAGCTTCCAGCAACGAATACTCCTTCTTACTGATACCGGTCCGATAAAGATTCATCAGCCTGGCAACATTGAAATATCCAACACTATCTGAATCATCTCCCTCATCGGCCTCCGCATCGTCTTCATCATACTGATCAGAAACAGCATCTTTACCAACCTCTGCTTCCCTGTTATCGATATAGTCAAGCATGGCTTTTCCCATGGGATGCACTGGAAATCCTAAAAACCCACTGGCAGAAATGAAGTTTTTTAACGACTTTGTCGACTCCAGCCCGAAATCAACGTTTTTCATACCTAAGAGATGAATCATCATCTCAATTTTTGCCTTGGGAATGCCGGCTCGACCATTTTCAAATCTGGAAACCGCCTGGATGGCGGCATTTTCCCCATAACCCAACTGCACCCCCAGTTCTTTCCGGGACAGCCCTTTCTCCAGGCGCAGTCGTTCCACTATTTTGCCAACTTTCTTTCTGAATTTTTCCTTTCTTTCCTTTTCCATAATTTTATTCTATTGATACCGGTTATGTTCGGTTTTGTTTTTTTATGCCATGGGTAAGGTTTACCACAATTTAACAATATTACAAGGGTTTATGCGGTAAATATGTTCAGGTCGCTGGAATATATTGTTTAAATAAATTCAATTAATGGTGAATCTTAAAACGGAAAAACAAAAAAAGGAATAAAAAGTGTTGACTTTTTGTTTATTTTTTGTTTATTCTAAATTTAACACATAGAAACCAAACAAAAATAAAACAGGAGAAGAAAATGACACCCGAATCAATGACAGAACAATTTACAAAATTGGGTCAGGAAACTGCTGATAATTATTGGAAGGCAGTTGACCATATTTCAGGAACAACAGACAAAATGACAGAATCTTTTTTTGCCTCGTTTCCTGGACTTCCGGAAGAAAGCACTCAATGGCTGAGCAATTGGAAAGATAAGCGAGAACAAGGTTTGGCCGGTTTCAAACAAATGATGAACAATACACCAGGATCAACTGCCGCATCTAAAACACCGCAGGAGTATGCTCAAAAAGCACTGGATGGATACAAAGAAAATGTTGACCGTTTGTTCGAGCAGATCAATTCGGTTCAAACAAAGGGAAAGGAGACTGTCGATCAAATAACAACACATCTTCCGGAACCCGGAAAACAGTGGGCAAATCAATGCAGTGAAATGGCTGACAAAGGGGTCGAAGGATTAAAGTCACTGTTTCTTCGTAACATTGATATGGCCAATCGGTTTGCAAGTGGGGATGCTAAGGCGTCTGCTGATTCTCCAAAGTCAAAAAAAGAGGCCGGCAAAACAGCCGGTAAGACGGCAACAAAATAGCAGTTGCCTGAAGGGTCAAGGCTATTTTTGACAAATGCGTTAGCCTTGACAACTGCAGATTCAAAACAACGGCCGATCATCTTGTATGATCGACCGTTTTGCGTTTTACAGCAATCCGATCAGATTCCACCAGGGAACCATGATCACTATAACAAAGATGATGTTCAATACCATCTTGACGCTGAAGAATTTCGCGAAATCCTTTATGGTGATCAGGCCAAAGGAGAAGTAGATCAGGACCAGAATGTACTCGTAAGGCATAACAATCTGATCCGTACCCTGGAAGATCGTGTAGAAGAAGGCCCGCGGATCGATTCCCAGGCTCATGGCCAGTTCAGCCAGAGGCGCTGAAAAAGATGCCCAGATGGCCAATGGTGTCATCAGGAAGTTGGCTGCCATACTCATGAACCAGACCAGACCTATGGAAGCCGCGTCACCGCTGTTTTGCATCAGGGGCATGACCGTACTGGCCAGGATTTTCCCAAAGCCGAGAACATTGGCGACTACACCAATGGACATACAGGCCGTTACAAAAAAGACCAGAGAGAAGGGAATGCGTTTGATATCCTCATCTGTACCAATGTTGATACCGGGCAGATACATCACACAGCCCGCCAATGCAAATCCCCAGCCGATGTTGATCTTGTGGAACTGAGCCGTCACCATGAAGACAAACAGGAGTAAAGTGACAAAAATACTCTTCTTCTCCGGCATGGAAATCTTGCCGAGCTTCTGGTATTCGTCCTGGACAAATTCCTTGGCATCAATGGGCGTTTCAGGCTTGAACATTTTCGAGATCACGAAGATCATGAAAAAGGCCCATGCGATATTCGGCAGGTTATGCCAAAAGTACATTACCCAGGTGATCTGATCTGTGTAAACTGAACTCGCCCCACCTTGAATAACCGCAAAGTTGGGGTTGTAAAAGAAAAACAGAGGCATCAGGGCTGCCATGGCACCAGCCAGCATAATCCCGGCAGATGCTTTGGACTGTCCCAGATTCAGCGCCTTGCAGATACCGAAGGTGAATGCTGCCAGAGGAATGACCGCCTGCGCAGGTACCAACAGGTTCAGGATAATTCCGGCCAACATGATCCCATACAGGATTCCTTTATAGGTACCACCGGTCTTGATGATGCACCAGTAGGCAATCCGTTTCAGCAAACCGACACTTTCCAGGACGTTGGCCATCAGAATACCACCCATAAACATCCAGGGTATGACAGTGGCCCACGGGATAAAGACAGCTTTTGACGGCGCCAGTCCTATCAGGACATATGCCAGTGGCAACAAGATGGATGACACCAACTGCGGTAGTGATTCAAATGCAAAAAGCAGGATGCCGGCGGCAGTTACTGCTACAAACAGACGAACCTTAGGATTAAATAATTCCCCCGTCGGTAACAACATGATGAGCAACGGCACAATAACCGTAATAGCCCAGAAAATGGCAGATTTATTTTTAGCGAAAAATGACTGTTCGCCGGGTTCCAGTGTTGCTTCCATAAAATACCTCTCCTCAACAATTGATTAATTTTCAAAAAAAATCCCAAAGATCAACAAGACCCCAAAGGACTTCTTCAGGGTCTCCCTCTCACATGATTCTACGGGCAGTATACTGAAATACCGGTGTCATATTTATTTTCGTTGATCACCAGCTTGATGTGGAATCTACCCTTCAGTCCTTCCTTACTGATATTCATCTTCACATCGCGATCATCGTCTTCCAGGAACGCGCCGGAGCACATTGCCAGATGGAAAACTGCTGATGTATTCACAAAATATTGATGATTTTCTTCTTTTCCTTCCATGCAAATCATGACCAGGGTTCCCGGTTCGAATTTACCATGGAAGACAAAGCGGTCTTCGTCCTCTTCAATGATGATGTTGTGCCAGACGTCTGGTTGCTCTTCTGTCTCTTCACCTTCGGCGACTGTGTCAAATTCAGGGGTTACATCCAGTTTACCAAGGAGTTGACCCGGTTCAAAAATGGCGTTGTCACCATCATGGTAGATGGTCAGCTTTTCAGCGCGGTAGAAGTTACCTTCAGTTTCCATTTCATAAAGTACCACACCGTCCTTTTCTTCAACGGTGACCGAGCGGATTTCAGCCGCAGGATCTGTAGGACTCAGAAAGGCTCCCAGCAGGTCGGAGGCATAGCCGTTTTCCATACCGATTCCACCTGAGTGGGTCATGTAGTGGCCATCGGCATAGTACTCAACGTTACAGATGTAGGCTGAAAAGAATTCCTGACCCCGTTCCTTACCGTATTGCCATACCTGTTCGATCTCCATTTTTTCGGTATCAATCCTATAGCGAACACCGCGTGAAAAGTTTTCCTGGTTCGGAATATAATTTTCCTTTTTCTTGGCTCGGTACTGGCCGTTGTCAAAACACATGACATCGCCTTCCGGAGTCATCAGCGCAGCATGCTGCTCATACTGCCAGTCGAAGTTCTCCACGTCACCCACCGGTGTGAAAAAGTACTTGTCCACCATCTCTTTAGGCCATCCTTCAGGGTCACCCACGATCCAGTTCAGTTCGCTGGTATCGAAGTTGATATTGACGATGGCATCCTGGTGGCGACCGGATAAGGTAATACTGTTGGTGGCCTTGTCATACCAGACAGCGTTGTTATGAAACCAATCATGGGCATCCTGTGAACCGGATCCTGCTACGTCCTGGGGCAGAAAGGTTTTGTAATCCCATGACTTCAGGATATCACCGGTGTTCCGGTCAACCAGCACACACATATCCTCACAGGTATCACGATGAAAATCCTGGGTCAGGATCAGCAGGTTGCCATCTTCCATTTCGAACTGGTCGTGGTGATAGTTGCCAGGTAGGCGAAACTCTTTGTGGATTTTGCCCAGCATGTTCAGTTCAACCAGACCGGTAGCATTATATGGCATGCGGCAGAAGCGACTGGAGCCGGTCAGGATATTCCCGTTGGCAGCCCGCTTGATATCAAACATGGTATTTTCCGTCAGAAACCAGCGAATATCACCCTTGTAGTCATATGCGGTGGGCTGGTTTTTACCGGCGGGGGTCAGGAACATGAAATTATCCTGCAGGTAATCCGCAGAGGTACTAATGCTCGTGCATTTGCAAACATCAGCCGGGACTGCAGCGGTCTGGACGGTGATCTCTTTGCTGGATCCGTCCGGCAGGGAGACAACGACTGTATTAGCAAAGTCTGCATACAGGCCCAGGATTGGCAGCATGTGAGTGGTGCCAGCGGCAAAGGTGTGGCTCATGTCTTCCCGGGCGAACCGCTTGCCCTTGATTGTGACAGTCGGGGCTACGGATGCATCAGTCTTAAACAGTACCAGCGCACACAGAGGGTTGATCAAGTAAGGATTTTCTACCACATATGGATCTTCCAGGGTGTATGCCTTTTTTCCAAACTCAGCCAAAAATGCTTTCTCAGCCTTATTCTGGCTGGTAATCAGGTGATCCTGACTGGTGTAAGTCACTTTATTGCTCATTTCTTTCTCCTAATTTTTGTTTTTAAAACCTGGCATGTGCAAACAGGGTTATTCTACATAATATCTTCAATGGCTTTGATTATGGCCGGTTTTTGCTGGAGGCCTTTCAGTCTGTTGGTCTCCTCGCCATCGTTCATCAGCAACATGGTCGGGAATCCGGTAACACCGAGGCGTTCCTTGAGTTCCTGGTTCTCATCAAAGTCTATGGTAAAAATCTTGAAATCCGGATTTAGCTTGTCAATGGCCTTCAGGACAAATGACAGCATCTTGCAGGGCCCACATTTCTTGGAGTAAAACTCCACCATCATCGGGCCGGATTTTTCCATCCCGTCATACGCTTCCGTATTTAGTTCCTGGATCATTTTCTCTCCTCAATTAAGCTTTTAAGCTGTCCACATATTTGGCGGCAGCGTTTGCAGCGATGGCTCCATCAGAGCAAGCAGTCACAATCTGCCGCAGTTTTTTCGAGGTAACGTCACCGGCACTGTAGATACCGTCAACAACTGTTTTCTTTTCATCATCCACTGCAATAAATCCCATTTTATCCAGAATATTCAGATGACCAAAGATATCGGTATTAGGCTGCAGGCCGATGTATTCAAAAACACCATCACAGCGAACATGGCGCTCAACAGCATCTTCTTTGGTAGACTTGAAACGGACACCTTCCAGTTTTTCTCCACCCGTAAATTCCAGAATTTCCTGATAGGGATAGACCGTGACATCAGGCATTGCCCTGAGCTGGTCGCAAGCCTTGGGATCTGCTGTCAGGTCAAACATGGTGACGATGGTCAGGGATTTGGTGATTCCGGCCAGGTAGATGGATTCTTCCACAGCGGAGTTTCCACCACCGATCACCAACACATTCTTATCCCGGTACTGGGCGCCGTCACAGATGGCGCACCAGCTGATACCCGTCCCAGTATATGTTTCTTCCCCGGGGGCATTAAGAGTTCTGGGTGTTGTGCCGGTGGCAAGAATGACCGTTCGGGTGATGATGGGGGTATCGTCCTCTTCACAGTGCAGGGTTTTCGTTTGACCATTGTCCTCGATTTTCACGATGGTTTTATAGTCAAATTCGACACCCAGCTCCTGGGTGTGTTCAAACATCTGCATACTCAGTTCAGCCCCGTTGATCTTACCTACACCCGTATAGTTCTCTATTTCGTTGGTGTTGATCATCTGTCCCCCGGGGGCAAGTCGGTCAAGAACCAAAACCGACATGTTTGCCCGAATGGCATAGATGGCCGCCGTCAAACCGGCAGGCCCGGCACCAACAATGACGATATCGTAAGTTTTCATCTTTATCTCCTCTTTTTACCAATCTGCATGTGGACAATTCACACCTGAGATTGGATTTTTCAAACAGAATGTTGGTCGGCAGCATAGCTGGCCAACTTTGTTCAATAATACTGATGATTATATTAAACGATATTTTTCAGGAGACCACTATGTCGGCCGACATAGTGGGAAAATCGAGGGAAAAAAGGATTCAGGTATTTGTTATTAATACTTAAACCTAATAGAAAGGGGATTTTTTTTAGGCAGATTTGAATAAAAAAAGCGACTAAATTATAAAATGTCCAAATTCAGTATCACTTAAAGCTTCCGAATCCTTGATCCAGATCTTACCTCGTTCGGTCTCAATGATATCCTTATCCCTTAGATGGGCCATGGACCTTAGAACTGTTGCAGTGGTAGTGCCGGCGATGTCGGCAATTTCGTGGCTGGTAAAGCGCAGGGGGGAACCAAACTTAGCATATAGGGTACTCAACACCCGCATGATCCGCTCTTCGACGTTTTTGTCCATCAAATCCAGGATTCGTGAGTTTGCTCCATCAAGAGCTCCTCCAATTGCAGTCATCATTCTGCTGGCCAGAGGTGGATTGTTTTCAACGAACTCCCGGTACTCCGTCCCCCGGGTCCACAGGCAGCGTGTTTTTTCCATCGCAACAGCCTCAAGAAAACGGGGCGTGTCCAGGTAGGGACTCAACATGTTGTAGGGTTCACCCGGCTTCACCAATAGGAAGGTTATCTGCTTTCCGGATGACGAGCAGGCATTCACGCGAAGGAGACCGGATATGACAAGAATAAAATCCGTTGTAAAATCTCCTATTCGTGTAACTAATGCGTCTTTGGGGTAGGTTGCGACATTTGAAATCGCGATGAGATCCGAAATCAGCTTTTTTGGCAGCCCTTCCAGAAACGGAGAATCGTTCAACAAAAATGATCTCTCTTCAGTAGTGAGTAACGACATATTTTTCCCTTATGTATCGTACAAAAATTACTTGGTATTCTGTCTGCAAAATGTCCAGTTTTTATAGGACTTTTGCGGACAGAATACCAAGTAATTTTTGAGCCGACCCTTATGTCTGATATCCAGCATATCCCGAATTTCAAAGGCATTCAGTGCTTGTCTGCTTTAAGAATACAGTAAATATCCGAACAAGGGAAGTCGTGAGTCACCACAAGAAAAGCAAGGCCACTCATACCCTGCTCATTCAGAGGGGCCTTAATTTTTCTCCATCAGGCCTTTCGCTGTCAATACGGCCATGGCATTAAGATTAACCATGTCCTTGACGGTTTTAGGCGGTCTCGTAGTCGTTTCCCGCTGTTTCAGAATGATGGCTTTTGCCTTGCACTTGTGCACACACACCCCGCACCCGATACAGTTTTCCTCCTGAACAACCACCGCTTTACGAAATTTATTGGTCGCCTGGGTCGAGAACTTCAACTGCAGGGCGTCCATCGGGCAACGCCTGACGCATAGTCCGCAGGCTTTGCACAATTCAGGCATGGTACTGACTTGATAGTTGGATGGTTCATGGGCTTTATCAAATCCCATTTGATGGTAGGGTTTAAAGTAGGTGCAGTACTCCAGGTCACAATTACAGATGGTATCAGGACTCTCCTCCCAGTTGTTGATCCCATGAACCAGGCCTGCATCCGCCGACTTTTTCAAAATCTCCAGGGTTTCCTCCTTGGTGATTTCCCGACCCAGGTTGTTATCCACAATATAATGACCCAGTTCGTTAAAATGAAGACACACCTCCATGGGAAATGGACTGGGCTTGTAATCGGGATCCAGGTTGTGGTGTGCCCTGCAGGGACATTTAGAAACAGTATAGTACTCATAATTTTCTACAACCTTCAGAATATCTTCAAACGGCATAAATCCAGTGCCACTTTCCACTGTTTCACTGATCGGAATCGTCCTCAGTTCAGGGTGCGTAAATGCTCTCTTCTGTTCGTACCATCCATCCATGTAGTACTTGTTGACGTGAGGTGCCATCAATTTCGCCTCCTCCTCAACATCACTCGGCCAGAACGCTGCACGCGTGAACATCTCTACAGCTGTCCATAACCTGTACCGAACGGAATCACCGCGTTTTCCCTCATATACAGTGCCTTTCCTGCAGTGCGCCTTAATAGTGGGAAGCAATTCATCAGGGTCCATATTCTTAATGTCAGCAATCTGCTCAAGGGTACGAGATGAATGGGGAAAACCGGTTAAAAACGCCGCCTCCTCCGGCGAGATAAAAGATGTAAGCATTGGCATCAAATGCTCCGATTCCGTAAACTCCCAGACCGGATTATTCATATACGCCATAAATCTCTGATAAATCTCCTGATCGTTCATTTTACCTCCAAATGAATGGGAAATAGATTTTTTGAGGAACACTAGACCGATCGCCTGGCAAGTGTCAACAGCTAAACTAGATATCGCTTCTGTTCTTTTAATGATTACGGTGCAGGTAGGCCGATTCAACCCTTGATTTTATCCACTCAATTCTTTATGGTCTGCAAAGAATGCCAAATCACCACAGATGATGGTTCTGGGTTCCAAGCTGGTCCTCGCCTGGTTCGAGGCGGGGACTGCCAATGACCAGATCCGGGTCGCTGTTGTTCGGAACGAATAGTTTAAAGGAAAAGGCTCACAAAAGTAAGAAGGTTGGAACCACGCAGGAACTGAGGTGGTCCCATGCTATGCAATAAACAATTTTGGAAACCCTCTAAAAGAAAAACACCTAAACGTTTTTTCTCCGAACGCTCCGTGCCTCCGTGGTGAAAATGTTCTGAATAGATACACACTAAATATCAATATCGGAGATGATCGTATGTCAAATGATCGAAAGGTGTGGTTGAACGGATCGCTGGTTCCCTGGGAAGAGGTGACGGTTCCTCTGCTTTCCCACGGATTTTCACGAGGATCCGCAATTTTTGAAGTCTTCGGCATCCACAAAGGGGCCGACGGGGTTTATACCTTTCGCATGGATGAGCACCTGAAACGCTTGGAAACCACTGCCAGACTTCTAGAGATGGAACTGGCATATACATCCGAAGAGATCGCGGCAGCAGTTAAAGAGACAGTGGCCGCGAATGGAGTGGAGCGCGGACTGATCAAGCTGATGGCCTACTGGAGCGAGGAAGCCATTACGGAACTGGTGCTGGATTCCAAGCTGGATGTGGCTATCTATGCCATACCTGAGAGCGATACCCTGAAACTGCACCAGATGGACACGCCCATTACCGCCTGCTTTTCTAAATGGCGCAAACTCCATCCTGAAACGGTGCCCATACCCGCCAAGGCATGCGCCAACTACCTGAACAGCTACCTGAATCGGAAAGATGCCAACAATAGGGGTTTTAATATCGGCATCATGAAAGGCACGGACGGTCTTTTGGCGGAGGGTTCCACCGAGTCGGTCTTTATCGTCAAGGACGGTGTTCTGAAAACACCGCCATTGGGACGGGTCCTGTCCAGCATATCCCGAAAATCCATCCTCGAAGCAGCACCCCTCCTGGGGATTCCCGTAGGAGAGGTCTGCATAGATGCGGAAGAGCTATATACGGCCGATGAGATACTGACCTGTCATACTTCGGTTAAGGTTCACGCCATCAGTCAGTTTGAGGACTATCACCTTCAAGCACCCGGTCCTGTCACTCAAAAACTGATCGCATTTATGAAGCAGATTATTGAAGTCAACGATGACCGCTTTCAACACTGGTTTCAGAAAATATAAAGCTAAAAGAACCTAGAGGAAAAATGAGAAAAAGGCGATTGCCGGCAAAACCGATGGAAGACATAGCACTGGTTGGATTGACGGGGTTTATTGTAAAAACTGTTTGCAGAAGTGCCGAGATTTTTGGTTTCTGGAAACTTCCCATGAAGAAGGCAGCAGCAGATATTCTGGATATGAGCCTTCTTGATAAAATCTACTGGGTCTATAAATCACTGAATCCCATTATTCGACCGGAGAAGGACAACCCTTTAAAAAGAGTGTCATCTGACAGCTTTTCCGTTCAGCTACCTGAAGGCTTTGATAAAGGGGATAGCGTGTCGATTGGTGCTGTGGGAGACATGATGAAAGTTAAGGGACTGGAACACTCCAAAGATTTTCTTTATGAAAAAGTGGCCGATCTTGTTTTTGAAAACGATATCGTCTACGGCAATCTTGAGTCTCAGCTGACAGAGCAGGAGGTCGTGGAGATGGTCTTCAAAGAGGATGAATCGCCCGAGCTTTGCTGCACCAGGGAACAGTATGAGGCCATGAAATCCCACCGGGGAAAGAATTTTACGGTGTTTCACACCGCCTGTAACCACACCATGGACAAGGGAATGGAGGGGCTTCAAACCACACTGAAGCAATTGCAGGTGGATCAGATTTTGGATATTGGTACCAATCTTAAACCGGGGGACCAGGAGAAAGGAAAAATTCTGGAAGTAAACGGCATTCGAATAGGATTTGTATCGGCGACCTTTGGCCTGAACGGAAAAACAATTCCTGCAGGTGAGGAGTACCGGGTTAATGTCGCTAAATTTCACAATCCAGATGGACCTGCCGACATAAGCCTGCTGCAGAATCAGATTGCGGATTGCCAACAGAAGGATTGTGACTTCATTATCGCTTCCCTCCATTGGGGATTTGAATATGAGTTTTTTCCGAGAACCGATCAAGTGAAAACGGCCCATCTATTGGTCGAAGCGGGTGTTGATGCTATCATTTCACATCATGCCCATGTCATTCAACCGGTTGAAGTGTATCGGACACAAAGAGATCCTGACCGATTGGCAGTGATTGCCTATTCCCTGGGAAACCTGACCTCCCCTTACTCGACACCACCCATTGCCCTGAGTCAGATATTGAACCTGTCACTGAACAAGGGGACGTTCAGGGATCAATCCAGAACCTATATCGATTCAGTCCTGGCAACGCCGGTTGTCCAGGTGGAACAAGATAACGAGGGAAGGGCTGCTATTCAACCGATGATGGTGAGCGACGTCAACAAAATGGATGATTGCCCCCTGGAGAAATCCTACATGGAAAAGCTTAACGACTACGTGAGTCTTGTTCAGGGCGAATTCAGAGCAGATTGAAATATTCATCCCAACGCGTTACGCTGATGCTGTCAGACATCCATCAGATTAAGTGGTACCCCTTTTAAACGCGGACGGAACTCAAGAACAGAGGATTCAAATGACAACCTATAAGATTCATCCGATTGTAATGGGAACAAAGGTCTTTGATAAAAGTATGATGACCTATCAAGCCAATAACGGCATAGAATTCACGATTGCCATCTATTGCTGGTATATAGAAGGGGGCGATAAAAAAATTCTGGTCGATACGGGAGAACGGCATCCCATTCAATCTGAATCCCGCGAAAAAGCGATTGGCGGAAAAATCTATACCTTCGAAGAGGGCTTAAAAAAATGGGATCTGGTACCTGAGGATATCGATATTGTGATTCACACACACCTGCACAATGACCATTGTGAAAATGACAACAAATGCACCAATGCCAGGTTTTTCATCCATGAGAAGGAACTGGAACATATAAATGATCCCCATCCCCTAGACTATCGATACAATGACGAGTTTATCTGGGACATCGAAGACAACGGGCAGATTACCGTTGTGACAGAAGACCAGGAAATTGTACCCGGCATATCAGTCCGTCATACACCCGCCCACACTGAAGGGGGATTATCTGTCTTTATTGATACCCCGGCCGGAAAAACAGCGATTACCGGGTTTTGTGTGATCAACGAAAATTTCTTCCCACCACCCGCCATCAAGGGACTGGAAATGGATGTGATTCCTCCGGGTACCCATACTGATGTGTACAAGGCGTATGACATCCTGGAACAGGTCAAAGCAGATGCTGATATTCTGCTGCCCCTCCATGAACCCGAATTCGCCGCCATCGATACCATTGGAGAGAAAAGCTAAAAAGAAAGGGCGGCGGGGATCTGTTCAATGATGTCTGTTACCTGGCTGGCAGGGGTCGGGCTGGCAAGTTTTCCAGCCAGGCGGTTGGTGCGGGCTGCAAGGGTGCAGGCCTTTGTGATATCCAATCCGGAATAGATCAGGGCTGCGGCCATGCCAGTAACCGTATCCCCGGTTCCACCCATGGCTTCAAGCGCCTCAACCATCGGTTCGTTTACCCGCTCGATGATATCTCCTCCCGACACGACCAGGTCTGTAGCCCCTTTAATCAGAAGGTTTCTGGCAGCGTTGTTGTGATGATAGGCCCGTGAAATGAGGTCCTCGACCTTGTTCTGCTCGTGCAGGATGAACCCGCGTGTGTAAAAGGGGTGAGGAGCCTTTTCGTCAGCCAGAAAGGCCATCTCTCCGATATCGGGGGTAAACAGGTCATACTCACCTGCATATCCACTCATCTTCGCCGCGTACATAAAACCCGCGTCAGCAATCAAGGTTGGTTGTTGCTGCAATTCCTGTAGAGAAAACAGCACCTTGCAGTGCCAGTCGACATCTGGTTGCAGATAGTGAAACACAATGGTACTGAATGTGTACTCCCGGATGTGTTCGGTCAGGTAGGCATACAGCTCCCGGCTACCATGCCCCAGGCCGATGTCACCCACCAGAAGGGCCAGTGGCGGTTCTGCTCCCGAAACCTCACAGACCCTACAGGCCGAAGCGATCAGAGCAGGGGTACCACGCTGAACCGGGATATCTGTTTTGTCCACGATCAGGCGCCTGCCTTTCAACTCTGATCTCCCGATCAGCAGGCCCAGGTTCAGGTCGGGAACTGTTCCAACGATGATCAGCATTGTTGTTGGATCTCCTCGTAAGCGAGCTGCAGGGCGTATCCGCAAAGTGTATGACCGATATCACCAGGTGTGGGGGCATCCTGAAGCTTTTTCCCGACCATCTCCTGTGCCAGATAGGGAACGTCTGGGCAACCCCCGCCCGAGATATTAACAATCACTGTTGACCGTTTATCAACGGTAATCTTCATGTTGGCGGCCCGAACCATCAGGTAGTCTCCGAAGTCCCGGGTTTGAAAAATATCCACTGGCTGCAGCAACTCGCTGTTTAATGGCACAACATCCAGGGCAGAAGCCCCTTGCTTCTGTAACGCACGACGGACCCGAAGCTCCTCCACCAGCTGAAACTCGATTACCAGATCACACCCTTTTCGCAATTCCGGGGGCGGGCCCTTGACGCTAACGTCGCACCCCTCTTTTTTCAGAATCTGCTCAGCCCGAATCACCTCGCTGGTGTTCTCAAAAACCAGCAACCCTAATCCATGTTGGCTCCCATTACGAAAACGACTCTTCAGGTTTTGAATCACCCTTCTGATCAGCCTCATGTTTTAGTAGCCCTAATGTTGTATTCACCATTAGCTTCGTTGACAACCTCTACGGTCCAATTATTTCCTATAACTGCACGTTTCACGTTTTCCACTGCACTCTCTGTGTCTACCAGAATTTCCAGCTTCCCGGCTTTGAACTGCTTCATTTTTTCAACGGTTAGCAGAACCGGCTGGGGACAGGACAGGCCCCTTGCATCTACGATATTGCTCATTATCTCTCTCCTATGATGTTTTCTTTCTCATGGTTAATCCCAGAAAAGCACAAACCACCAGCCCAACGATGACGGCAATGGCACCGTTTGGCCCAATTCCTTTTGGTGAACTTGCCAGTCCGAAGTTATGTGCGAAGGCGGCTCCAACAATCATGCCGACAACAAAAATAGCTGCGTCAGAATCTCCTTCCCCGGTCAAAAACAGCTGCCTCCCCGGACATCCACCGGCCAGCGCAAAAGCCAATCCTGCCAGTGTCATTCCCAGAAAATTCCACAACCCGTCTGTGTGAGCAACCGGTTGACCGCTGAAGCCGGGGTTGAATTGCCCAACGAGCAGGTTGACAATAAAAGCGGCTGCAAGCAGTGCCACCAACCCAAGCAGGAGGTGCAACTGTCTGAATAGAATCAGGTCTCGGAAAGCGCCCATGGTGCAGAACCGACTGCGTTGAGCCAGGAAGCCGATCAGAAGTCCGGCGCCAATGGAGATAATGATGGATGCGTGTGCCGCTCCGGGTCCTTTCAGGCTATAGAACAATACGCCGCTTTTGTTTTGCCCACTGATTTGAGGATAAATCAGCATCAGCACAAGCAGACCCAGCATGATCAGAGGAAATACCAAGCCTGACGATCCATGTGACTTATAGGACCGCCCCGGGTTATAACCGGCCTTAAAAAACAGGGTACCTATCCAGATTCCGGCAATAAGACCAGCGAGTCCAACAATGGCGTTACCGTCACCACCGGCGATGCGCAGGACGGTTCTCCAGGGACAACCCAGGAAAACCAGCGCCCCGATCATGGCAAAGACACCCAGGATAAATCGGGAGATGGGAGCAGAGCCCCCCCTGGCCTTAAACTCCCCAAATATCAGGGCGGCTGCAAAAGAGCCCAGCACAAAGCCGATGACCTCTGGCCTCAAATACTGAACCACTCCCGCCCGATGCAGACCGACGGCTCCTGCGATATCCCTTTCAAAACAGGCAACGCAAATACCCATATTGGGGGGGTTACCGAAATACTGTAACAGGGAGGCAATCGCACCAATGATCAAGCCGACAGTAATGATACCCCAGCGAGTGGCAAACATGTTCTTTTTCATATCGATTCAGGATTGTGGTTGATGAATGATCTGACCAATGACAAAATCTTTTTTATTAAAGCAGGTAGGTTGTAATATCTGCGTCATCCAAAAATAATATATTGACATAACAAATATTACAAATAGATAATATCTATACTTGAACTAACAAACATAGACATTCAAAATATCGGGAGCAATATGGACCTGTGGCGTCTCAAGGTTTTTTGCCGGGTTATCAGCAGCAAGGGCTTTTCCAGCGCAGCGAAAGAGCTTCGCCTGACCCAGCCCACCGTCAGTGCGCATATTAAAGAATTGGAAACCCATTTCAACTGCAAACTGATCGATCGGATCAACAAACAGGCAAAACCGACGAAAGCAGGCGAGATACTCTTTCAGTCTGCCAGAAAACTGTTGAAGGATTATGATAAACTCGAGATGGCTCTATCCGAGTACCAGGGGGAGTTTAAGGGGCGGTTGACTATCGGCGGCAGTAACATCCCTGGAGAGTATATACTTCCCAGAATAGCCGGTGAATTTCGCAGCCATTATCCCGACGTTTTCCTGTCTTTATTAATTAAGAACAGCGCTGATATTGTCAGTCAGATTCTGGATGATGAGATTGAACTGGGATTTGTGGGGGTGGAAATCAACGACAGTCGAATTTGCCAGACACAGTGCTTCCAGGATGAACTGAGTCTTGTGACGTTGAACCGGGATGCCTGGCTGAAGATCGACTCCATAAAAGCAACGGAGCTTCTGGGAATTCCTTTCATTACTCGAAAACACGGGTCTGGCACCTTGAAAACCTTCAAGGAGAGAATCAGCGAGCAGGGAATTGATATCAAACAGATGAATGTTGTGGCCGAGTTTGGAAGCACAACTGCTGTTGTCCAGGGAATAAAAAACAACCTGGGGGCATCGGTGATTTCAACCATAGCGGTTGCGGATGAGCTGGCATCAGGAGACCTGAAGGCGATTCGAATCGAGGGGGTAGACCTGCATCGCCATTTCTATATGACCTACCAGAAACAGCGTACGCTGACGCCACTGGCGAAACTTTTCATGGAATTTATCGAAAAGGGGGTGTAACCCTCAACGAAGTCTCACTGAGGACCAAGAGAGTCACGCAGATTGGAGATGGAAAAAACAGGGGAAATTCCTAAAGCTTGGGTTGGTTTTAACCGATAAGGAGATAAGGACTCACCAACGTATTCCAGAAAGGGATATGATGAAATGAATTCTTAGGAGTAATCATTATGAAAACAAAACCTTCATTATTGAAATCGGTCGCCATTATCTACATCTTCATGTGCATAATTCTGTTTTTCAAGGACATATTGGCTGAAAACCTTGATCTCATGATACCAGCAAAAACTGTGATCAGTGAAATATTGACTGAGTATCACTAGCGAATAGGTCTGACCTTGAGGGTCCGTCCTTTGATACGGCCGTTTGTCAGGCGTTCAAGCGCTTTATCCGCAAATTTTCGCTCAATGGCGACGTAGGCGTGAAAATCAAAAATATCGATCTGCCCGACACAGGAGCCGGGAAGACCAGCCTCACCTGTAATCGCTCCCAGTATATCTCCCGGCCTGATTTTCTGCTTTTTGCCGCCGCTGATACAGAGGGTGACCATGGGCGGCACTATTGAGGTTGCGGGCGACTCTGGAAGTGACGCTATCGTTTTCAACTCGGGGTGAAACCCCTGCAGTTCAGCAATAGCCGTCAGTTTATGCGTCTCCTTTTTCCGATACAGGCTGAGTGCCAGACCTTCCTTTTCTACCCTCCCTGTGCGCCCGATCCGGTGAATATAGACATCCGGTTTCGGGAAAAGATTATAATTAATTACCGCCTGCAGATCTTTAATATCTAAACCTCGGGCAGCTACATCCGTTGCCACCAGTATGGAACAGCTTTTGTTTGAGAATTGAACCAATATCTGGTTCCGCTCGCTTTGATCAAGATCACCATGTAACGCCAAAGCACTGAATTTCTGCTTCAGCAGCAGGTCATGCACATCGCGACAGATTTGCTTGGTGTTGCAGAAGATGACAGTGGAAGCAGGATGAAAATGTTCCAGGAGTCGAATCAAAGCATCACTTCTTGACGCCTCATCCACTTCGAAGCAGAGTTGCCGGACCTTGTTCCCTGTCAGGACCGACTCCACCTTGACCTCAACCGGCTCCTTCTGAAAATCGGCGCTGAGCTTTTTAATACCCGGCGGATAAGTAGCAGAGAAGAGCAACGTCTGTCTTTTCCCTCGTATATTCCGGATAATCTTCTCAATATCGTCACGAAATCCCATGTCCAGCATGCGGTCCGCCTCATCCAGGACCAGGGTTTTGATATGATTCAGACTCAGGGTTCCACGGCCCAGATGATCCATCAGGCGACCTGGGGTTCCCACCAGTATGTGGGCACCATGTTCCAGGGAGCCAATCTGTGGACCTATGGGTTGCCCACCGCAAAGCGTCAGCACCTTGATATTGGGTTGATAACGAACCAGTCTCCTAATTTCAGCAGCAACCTGTGCACCCAGTTCCCGCGTCGGACAAAGAACCAGTGCCTGCGGGGCATAATGTTTCAGTACCAGTTTGGAAATCAGACCAATGGCAAAGGCAGCGGTTTTCCCGCTTCCCGTTTTAGCCTTGGCAATCAGATCATGTCCCTCAAGAATTAAAGGCAGACTCTGTTGCTGAATAGGTGTCATCCGGGTATAATCCAGAGACTCCAGGTTAGCTATCAGGGCAGCGGGTAAAGGCAAAGCGGTAAACAGGTTATCAGTCACAGAATACTCGGGTTGAGGATTTCAGAATAGATTTCTGGCGGCCCTGCCCATTGATGGAATGTCGCGGGCCGTTGTTTTGAAGACGGGTGTTTTGGCTCAGTTTTCCAACCCCAGATATTCATCGTATGTCAAATTGATATCCTCCTTGAGGGTGACATCAATATCCACAATGCGATTGGCGACGGTCTGAATAAATTCATGATCGTGAGAGGTGAAAAGTAGCGTTTCAGGATAGCGCTTTAATCCGTCATTCACCGCGGTGATGCTTTCAAGATCCAGATGATCAGTGGGTCCATCCATCATAATCACGTTGGCACCGGACAGCATTATCTTCGACAACATGCACCGAACCCGCTCACCCCCGGAAAGGACATCGGTCTTCTTAAAAACCTCTTCTCCGGAAAACAGCATTTTCCCCAGAAACCCCCGTACAAAGGACGGATCCTTGTCTTCAGAATACTGTCCCAGCCAGGTAGTCAGGTCGTACTGTCCATTATCAAAGTACGCAGCGTTATCCTTGGGAAAATAGGCCTGAGAAGTCGTCACACCCCATTCAAAGGAACCTGCATCCGGCTCCATCTCCCCTGCCAGAATCTGCAACAGGGCCGTTTTGGAGAGGTCGTTCTCGCTGAGGATAATCACCTTGTCCCCTCTTTTCAGAACAAAAGATATGTCGTCCAGGACCTTGACGCCTTTAATGCTTTTGGTCAGCCCACTCACCGTCAGGATATTTTTCCCGGCTTCGCGCTTGGGAGCAAAGTAGACATAAGGGTATTTCCGGCTGGATGGCGGGAGATCATGCAGTTCAAGCTTTTCCAATTGTTTCTGCCGGGATGTTGCCTGCCGGGCTTTGGATGCGTTGGCGCTGAAGCGCTGGATAAAACTCCTGAGTTCTTTAGCCTTGTCTTCGGTTTTTTTATTGGCATCAGAGCGAAGCTTCAGTGCCAGTTCACTTGAAATTCGCCAGAAATCGTAATTACCCGCGTATATCGTGATCTTGCTGAAATCGATATCTGCAATATGGGTGCAGACCTTATTCAGGAAGTGTCTGTCGTGTGAAACCACCAGCACCGTGTTTTCAAAATCCATCAGAAAGTTCTCCAACCAGTGAATCGCTTTGATATCCAGGTGGTTGGTTGGCTCATCCAGTAGCAGGATATCCGGTTGCCCGAACAAAGCCTGAGCCAGCAGGACCTTAAGTTTTTCTGTCGCTGTCAACTCGCTCATCTGCAGATCGTGCTTTTTGGTGGAAACCCCCAGCCCAGCCAGAATAATTCCTGCATCAGACTCTGCCTCCCAACCATTCAACTCGGCAAAGACCGTTTCCAGATCACCCACCCGAACACCATCTGCATCCGAGAAATCAGCCTTGGCGTAAATGGCATCCTTTTCGTCCATGATCGCCACTAACTCCTGGTTTCCCATCAGAACTGTTTTGATGACTTGATATTCATCATAAACAAAGTGGTCCTGCTGCAATACGGACAGCCGATCACCCGGAGTGATATTGACCGTCCCCTGCTGACCCTCTATTTCTCCAGAAAGAATCTTTAAGAAGGTTGACTTCCCCGCCCCGTTTGCGCCAATGAGCCCGTAGCAATTGCCGGGGTTAAACTGAATATTCACCTCTTCAAAGAGCTTCCTGCCTGAATAACTCAGACTGATATTTGATGTACTGATCATGTAAGTCTTATCGCTGTAGTATGTTAAAAATCGTCGTGAATCCGTATATTATTTGGAATAACCAATAATAATAACATTTTTAATTTGATAAAACATTGTGATATATCATGTTAGATGATAAATAGATGGAAAAACGGATATATTGCGAAGGCCTGAATGAAGTGAGGACTGAACAGTAATACTCAACCGTATTCGAAAATTGTAAGAACAAAATTCCCCCTTTCAAGGGGGGAATTTTGCACTCAATGCAAGGCCAATTGAGATTTCCCAGACACAATAGTCCTTGACACACTCTTAATATATTTTTATCCTCCAAACGGAATTAAACCGACTCTTTTTTATTAGGCTCGTGGGTTATAAGACCATGCCCATCAACCGTTAACTTTCCATTGCTGCTGTTTTGAAAAGGCGCCCATGACAAATCAAAATACCCTGGACGATGCTTATTTTCAAAGAATCAGTCAGGCACTGGCTAATGCCGGTGCCTATCGCCCGACACTGGTTCTAGACAAACAGCGACTGGATCACAACATCGAACAACTGATGTCGGTCATTCAGCGCGACTTCCACTATCGCATCGTAGCCAAATCTCTACCGTCGTTGCCCTTGTTGAATCATATCATGCATGCCACCGGCACCCACCGGATCATGAGCTTCCACCTGCCCTTTCTGATGTATTTGGTCGAGCATACCCCTCATACCGACATTTTACTTGGCAAGCCCATGCCGGTGCAAAGTGCTCGTCAGTTTTACCGCTGGCACATCCAAAATAAAAAGAGCCTTTTCAAACCCGAGTCTCAGCTGCAGTGGTTGGTCGACAGCGTGGACCGCCTGCAACAATACATGCTTCTGGCTGAAGAGTCTGATACCATCCTGCAGATCAACCTGGAGATCGATGTTGGGTTGCACCGCGGTGGCTTCAGCGACCGGACCTCGTTTATCAAGGCCCTGAATGTGATTACCCAATCCGATCACCTTAAACTGTCCGGCCTGATGGGTTATGAGGCGCATGTCACAAAGATCCCTGCGTTACTGGGGGGCCACAAAAAAGCATTTGCCAAGGCAATGGAAAGTTACGGTGAGTATACAGATCTGATCCAGGAGATAATGGGTGAAAACGCTCTGCAGGATCTGACATTGAATAGCGGGGGCAGCAGCACCTATCCATTGTTCAGCAAACCGACCCACGTAAATGACATCTCAACCGCTTCGGCACTGGTTAAACCCACCGACTTTGATGTATTTACACTGGAGCTCAATTTGCCAGCGGTATTCATCAGTACCCCGGTTTTGAAAACGGTGACGGATCCCGATATACCTATGGCCAAAGGCCTTTCAAAATTAATGCGCTTCCTGGGACTCTTATCATCCAAAGCCTGTTTCATTTACGGAGGAAACTGGCTGGCCGAACCCTGCTACCCTTCGGGAGCCAGACGATCTAAAGTGCTCGGACATTCCAGCAATCAGGAGATGTACGACCTGGACAAAAACGACTCCATCTCCGTCGACGATTTCATGTTCTTCCGCCCAACCCAGAGTGAGGCTGTTTTTCTGCAGTTTGATGACATCGCCGTTTATGACAATGGCAAGATTATCGACTGGTGGCCTGTATTTCAGGCAACTAAAACAGAGCCCACTTAAGCAGGGCATCATTTTGCATCACACGCATTTAATAAAAACAGGCAAAACCCATGTTACTCATATTCGGATACCTGGTAATTCCGGCGCTGCTCATCTTGCTGTGCCAGCGTTTTTCTTTGCTGGATAAACTCGGCGTTGTGCCTCTGTCCGTTGGCCTGGGCATCATCATAGCCGCCTCTATTGACCTGTCATCGTTTTTTTCAACTGACACCGTCACAGCAGTGCAATCCAATGTATCAGAAATCAGTATTGCATTGGCCTTACCCCTGTTGCTGTTTTCAATCGATGTCAAAGGGGCACTCAATATGGCGGGCGATACCTTAAAGGGAATGGGACTGGCGCTACTCTCAGTGGTGTTGATCAGTTTTCTGGGGGCCATCATATTCAATGATCGTATCGATGCCATGTGGCAGGTAGCAGGGATGTCAGTGGGGGCCTATACGGGTGGTGGGCCGAATATGGCCGCCATTAAAGCCGCCATTGGAGGTGATGAGTCGGTATTCATCACCATGGTTACCTATGATATTCTGTTCTCCGGCATGTACCTGCTTTTTGTGATGACGATCGGGCAACGCCTGTTCGGCCTGTTTTTACGTCCCTATCAACCCCAGCATGAATTAGGTGAATTGGACTATGCAGGAATGGAACACATGGTGGACGAATCTGCCAACAGCTATAAAAGACTGGTTGAACTAAAAAAGCTGCCACAGTCACTCATTGCATTCGTATGCTCCGCCCTGGTTGTGGGGGCATCTCTTGGATTGTCGAACCTGGTTCCTGATACGATGAGAACCACCACAACCATCGTCGCGATTACCACCCTGGGGCTGGTCTGTTCGTTCATCCCAACGGTTCGAAACCTGGCCAACAGTTTTCAACTGGGTGGATACCTGATCCTGATATTCTGCTTCACCTCGGGAACCATGGTAAATGCCAACATCATTACCGAACTGGACTACTCACTGGCCAGCTACATCACATTTATCCTGGTGGGGTCGCTGGTCCTGCAGGCTGTTCTGTGCAAGTTGTTTGACATTGACAACGATACCTTCCTGATTACATCGTCAGCCGCCATTATGTCAGTTCCCTTCATTCCCGCCATTGCAGGTTCCCTGAAAAATCGTGAGATATTGCTGCCAGGATTTGCAGCAGCGATTATTGGATACGCAGCGGGTAACTATCTGGGCATCATTGTCGCTAACACCAGCCGCTGGCTGCTAGGTAGCTGACAAACTCAACATTTCATAAATAGTGATAAGCAACCCTTAATCAACAACGGAGAATCTTGATGGCAGCTTCAAACAATCGTATCAGTTTACCAATCGTCCCCTTAAATGAACTGCCATTTCTAAAGGGAATCCAACAGGAATTCAATAGTGTGGCTGAAATGATTGTAAGCCGGGCCGGTGAAATGCCGGATCGTTGTTGTGTGATGTACTATGATCAACGGATAACCTATGCCCAGATTAATGAAAAAGCCAACCGGGTAGCTCATTATCTTAAGGCGAAAGGCGTTGAAAAAGGAGACACTGTATCTTTGATGATTTTGAATTCACCCGAGATTTATGACTGCATGTTTGGTGTTCAGAAACTCGGGGCCGTGGCCAGCTCCATTAACTTCGCACTCAAAGGACCTGAAATAGCTTACGTTCTGGATGATTCAAGGCCTCGGATAGTCTTTGTCGGCAGCGAGTTTATGGCCGAATTTGCCAGGGGTTATGAACTGGCCTCGCATAAGCCGATTGTTGTTGAAGTTAAAACCAGCATCGATCATTCTGAGAAACTGGCAGAAACAACCTTGTCCAACATCCTGGATACCTATCCGTCTGACGAGACACTGGTCCCTCAACAGCCGGATGACCCCTTTCTTCTGCTCTATTCATCAGGCACAACCGGCAGGCCAAAAGGAATTCTGCTCTCCAATAAAGGCCAGCTGTCCATCTGCCGCGACATGACCCGCCTGGGCCTTGTCAGCGGTGAGGACATCATGTTGATTCTGCTTCCAATGTTCCATATCAATCCGATCTGTGTCTGGACCTTTCCGATGATTTTCTGCGGACAAACCCTCTGCATTCGTTCCGCATTTTCGCCACAGGATTTCTGGCCGGCTATTATTGATAATGGGGTTACGATTCTCCAGGGCGTTCCAGCCATGTACAACTACGTCTATTACACCATCGATCCGTCAACCATCGACATGTCTTCACTGAAACTCAGCTGGGCATTCTGCGGTGCTGCTCCGTTATCGGTGGATCTGATCAGCGGTTTTAAAGAGAGGTTTAATGTTGATATCCTGGAGGGTTATGGCCTGTCAGAGGGAAATGGTGTCAGCTCAGCCAATCCAGCACTGGGAAAGCGGAAGGTAGGCTCAATTGGTCTCCCGCTCCCCGAACAGGAAATTGAAATAAAGGACAGATCTCTGAACAACCTTCCTACGGGAGAACGCGGAGAGATTTGTATTCGGGGAGACTCAAATATGATCGCCTACCTGAATCAGCCGGAAGCAACAGTGGAAACACTGCAGGATGGATGGTTGCGAACCGGTGATGTCGGATACATGGATGAGGAGGGTTATATTTATATCGTGGACCGCATAAAGGATATGATCAACAGGGGCGGCGAAAATATCTACCCACGGGAGATCGAGGTCGTGCTGGAAGCCCATCCGGACATTACAGCAGTTGCAGTGATCGGGGTTCCTGATGAAGCGCTAGGAGAAAGGGTTAAAGCGGTCATAGAACTCGATCAGTCAGATAGCCTGTCGGAGGAAGATATTAAGACCTTCCTCCAAGACAAGCTGGCCAAATATAAAATTCCTGAATTTATTGTGTTTATGGAGGAGATCCCCAGGAATCCAACCGGTAAAATTCTCAAAAAAGAACTCCGGTAACGTATACGACTGGTCGTTGGTTGAGTGCCGCTGTTTATCCCCACTTATTCTGCAAAATAGCCATCACTCCATTTTTGTCGTTCCCTTATCCCCGGGCATGGAAAATTCAGTTGGGAATAGGATCATTTTCTCAAGCTGGGTACCTTTCGAGTTATATTGACCGGGGACCTGAAAATCATCAGAATCTCTCTTGAGTTGTCAGGGCGAAGGTGATATAGTTTATATTATGGGCATATGACCGTAACATAGGGTTTCGGGATTATCCTCATCCGTTCACCCTGGCACAAGGAGAGCCGATATGACTGAAATTGCGATAATCAGGTGTGAAAAAAATCTGGAAAAATGTCCGTTAAAGAATTGTCTACAGTCGTTGGTTAAACAAAAACAAGCCTTTGTTCAATATGAGAATGCAATCCCCGCAGGGGTTTTTGTATGTAAGTGTCCCGGGGACAATGCGGTTAATCTGGCAAAGGTATTGAAATCGAAAGGGGCCGAAGTGATCCATTTTACAACCTGCACATTTGCGACAAAGACCGCTGGTGGTTGGAGTGCAGAGAATGGCGGTTTTTGTGAAAATATTGACCGTATTTTGGAAACGGTCAGTCGGGAGTCAGGCATCCCATGTGTGAAGGGAACAGCACACCTGCCCAAGGGTTATGTGCCCGCGATTCCGGATCTGGTTCACAAACAGTTTGTATAGTAGGTTGTTTTTGAGTTTTATGCAGAGATTTTTGATGTGTTTTACAGGATTATAAAAATCAGGAGTAAGAAATGAAAATTGCTATCAGTGCAACGGGTAACACGCTGGATTCAGACGTTGATCCCCGTTTTGGAAGATGTTCATGGTTTATCATTGTAGAAACAGAAAATATGAGTTTCGAAGCGATTCAAAATGAAAATGCTGGCTTACCAAATGGTGCTGGCATTCAGTCAGCCAGTCAGGTGTCGTCACTGGGCGTTCAAGCTGTTCTGACCGGTAGTTGTGGCCCAAAGGCAACCCAGGTGTTTTCTACAACAAATATCAGCATTTACCTTAACTGCGGTGGAACCGTCAGGCAGGCTGCAGAACAGTTCAAGGCAGATGGGGGCCATACAGCACCTGTCTCTTCAATCGACGTTTCACGGCCTGTGGACCAAGGCCAGGGTGTGACGCCCCAGCCAGATATGCGCGGACGCTGCATGGGTGGTTCCGGTAGAGGGCTGGGTATAGGCGGCGGTAAAGGCATGGGTGGAGGTCGCGGTATGGGCGGCGGCGGCAGAGGCATGGGTGGAGGTCAGGGTATGGGAGGCGGCGGAGGTACGGGTGCAGGACAGGGTTCCGGCAACCGTCGCTAAATCTGGAGAGAGGGAATTGGTTTTACCCTTTACAAAAAACAGTATCGGGCAGCACAACCGCACGCTGCCTGATCATTTTAGCCAGCCCAGCAGTTGGGCTAGTCGGACGGCTGTTGGCTCGATGCGTTCCCCCTCAAACATACGCCGGTTTCGAACCGGATCCGGATCCTTCAAAAAGGCCTTATCCAGAGCCTTTAATAGAGCCACTGAATAGACTTTCAACTCTTCTGTTGAAAGAATCTGGCGCTGGATTTCTGGCTTAAACATCTTCTGTTTCCACATGGCTGCGGTCAATGCATTGCAGGTAGCAAGCTTAACATCATAACCAGCCTCCTGCCATAACAGGGCGTTGCCCTTTTGCTTATCTTTTTGTTGATCTTCCACCTCGGACTTCTTTTGTGTTCCTGTTGATTTTTTCTTCGCTTTTTTGTTTGAAGTGCTTTTGGTATTCCGGGGTGCCTCCACGCTTGACCCGGTACTCAACTTTTGGGGACGCCTTAGTCCCTTTTTCGGGATCAGCAGGGTTCCGGCGATCAGCACCGCAACAATCACCCCGATGATGACCACGTATCTAAACACTTTCAGTTTGGGGACAAGAAAGAGCGCATAACTCTTCATCCCCTCGTCATGATAAGACACAAATCTCCACCCTTGCTTGGCTTTACTGACTTTCTGAGCCTTCAGCATATCCTTGCGCCTGCTTACAGAAAAACCAGCGATGGGAACCTTTCTCTTTTTGAAATCCTTTTCTGAAACATTTTTTCGGCTCATGGCTTTCCAGAATGTCCTTGCTGGCAACTAAAAGGTGTGTGAACTGTATATTTTTTGGGGCCACTTTAAATGATTCAGCCGATAGTTTCAACCTGTTTCGCACTGATATTCTAAAAAGCTCCTGCCATTAAAACTGACAACCATTCCTGAGACAGTGACAAATCATGATGAGTGGATTGTCAGGCGCATGAGCGACTTAATGTTTATATTTATTGTTAAATAAAACAAACATAATCTGTCTTAAACATGAGAAACCCGAAATATGACTTGAGAAGTCGACAGTTTCCAAATAGTTTGATTACTATTAGCTTTTAGAGACAACTTATGCGGTTTTGGGAAACTGATGAACATGGCGTTTGCCTCCACACGAAATATAAACAGAATGATGGAAAAGCTTGAAAACTTGGGGTATAATGACTGGTTTCGCAGTCAGGTTGATGTTGATCAGGCAGCTGTTCATGAGATTGCGCGGGTTATATCAGTGCACAAAGAGAGTTTTATTGTAACCAAAGGCCATGGAGAAGTGTTTGCCGAGCTCACAGGGAATTTGTTCTATACAGCAAGCTCATCTTCAGATCTGCCAACAACTGGAGATTGGGTATATGCTGATTTTTTTGACAATGACACTCACGCAATCATCCATGGAGTGATAACCAGAAAAACGTTACTAAAAAGAAAGACCGCCGGAAAACTTGTTGATTTTCAGCTGATTGCAGCCAATATTGACGTTGCCTTTATTATACAATCAATGGATTACAATCTGAATCTTAGAAGATTGGAGCGATATCTGGTAATGGTAAACGAAAGTGACATTACCCCGATTATTCTACTGAGCAAATGCGATCTGATATCCCAGGATGAGGTTGAGGAAATAAAGGGAACTATTTTAAATATCGCACCTCAAACGACTGTATTGGCTTTTAGTAATTTAAGCGGAGAAAACATTAATACGATTAAGAGTTCCTTGTTGCCTGGGCATACTTACTGTTTGCTCGGTTCTTCCGGTGTCGGAAAAACGACCCTTTTGAACAGTATCCTGGGCAGTGAACAATTTGAAACACAAACTGTGAGCAAAAAAGACAGCAAAGGCAGGCACACCACTACAAGCCGGGAGCTGATACTGTTAGAAAACGGGGCCTTACTGATAGACACCCCTGGAATGAGAGAACTTGGCAATATATCTATTGATACGGGTCTTGATGAGACATTTTCGGAAATATTGGAGCTGGCCCAACACTGCAAGTTTGGTAATTGCTCCCATACCAGTGAAAAAGGTTGTGCCATATTGGCAGCGATTAAAGAAGGGGAATTGGCTGAAGAGCGTTACAAAAACTATATAAAGATGAAAAATGAATCAGCGTTTTACGACATGTCTTATTCCGAAAAAAGAAAGAAGGATAAGGACTTTGGAAAGATGATTAAGGCAACCCTGAAAAATAAAAAACATAGACGATAGGACCTCATTTTTTTTATTGAACCCTGTTTAGTAACCAGGGACCCAAATAATTGGGGGCGGTTAACAGGACCGAAAGATGCTTTTCTTTATCAATCATTTTTCTGAAAGAATTTGGATTATTGTCTTTAAAAAATGCCATAACCCTGGCTGCGTCCAACACCTCATCATTTTCGCCAATCCAAATCGCTACCGGCAGGTTTAGCTCTTGAAGCTGCTCTTCTGGTGAGATAGGGGTTTGAGCATTTGACATATTGACGGTGATCGCAGCAATATTTTTTGAACTTTGCAGTATCTCTTTTGAATAATTAAAAAATACCGCTTTTGAATGGCCATGGGTTCCAAACATAGCGTTTTTAATAAAAAGGCTTGTTTTTGCTGAGGCAAACGGATTGGGATTATTCTCAACTTCCGTCTTGGATCGAAAACCCAGGTGAGGAGAAAGAAACAGATACCCCTGCACGTTTTCCCGTTTCTTGGAACTTGAGTAATTCAGTATTAAGCCGCCACCCGAGGAATGACCACCCAAAAATACTGCCTTGCCAGGGTATTTCGCTCCAATATATCGAATGAATACGCCTATATCGTCAAAAACCTGTTGAACGCTAGGTGTATCTCCCCGTTCTCCACCCGAATCACCGTGTCCCCTGATATCCGGAGTAATGACAAGAATATTATGATGTTTGCTCAACCCATTACCAATAAACTGGTAGCCACCGGTACTATATGTGCCCCCACCATGATAGAAAAGCAGGATCGCCTCAATTTGTTGCGGTACATATTCTCTAAAGGCAAGCCTTGTTTTGTCACCGGCTTCTATATATTGCAGAGATGGCAGTGGCACTTTTTCAGCTGACAACAATTCTTCAAACGAAAATGAAGGGGCACTGACTTTTTCTTTTGGGATAGCTGAAGAAACACAGCCCATAAAAATCAAAATGGTTGAGATCAACGTTAACATCTTCATAGGTTATTATTTTTATGGGTGTTAAACCGCACTAGGGTGAACCTGAGACGTAATGATACGTTGTGTTGACGTTTAGGTCAAACATTGGATTTTTTGATTTGAATGTACTGCAGTAGATGTCAATCCGCCTTCGCCTGCTTCAGGCGAGTTAACTGATTGAAGACTGGAAAATCACACCGAAATGATGATGTAAATAGCCCAGGAACGGTCTGAATTGAACGTATAGCCATATAAAGTGGTGTCAGAATGATTGACCGAGACCCCCTCCTCTGCTAAAAATAGAGCAAATGCTCGATTAAAAATTTTAGTCCTATCTCGGCAACTATCGCACAGGTCTGACAACAAGGAGGTCATGATGCCCATACCAGAAGAACTCAAATCATACGCTGCACAACTTGGATACCCTACTTCGAAGACACTTGAACAGCTGCTCGCTTTGCTTTTTGATACTGAAGAAAAGATAAAAATCGCAGCATCAATGCCAGGTAGCATCCCAGAGTTGTCAGCGAAGACAGGCATTTCCATTGAAAAAACAGAGCAGGTGCTCGGGGAGTTACATCATAATGGTGCCGTCAACAAAAAGATGTATGATCAGAGCCGCTATCGACTGTATCCGGGAATGATAGAGCTTCGGGATGCATCAGCCTTGACCCCCGGGATCAGCAGGGAAATGATTCAGCTCTGGGACGACCTGGTTAGAAAAGAGATGCCGAAGATTGTTCCTCAATTAGAGGAAATGGGACTGCCGCCGATGATGCGGGTGATTCCCATTGAGGAAGCGGTGGAATCTAAAAGCCAGGTGTTGGATGTCGATTCAGCGAGGCATATTGTCCTGGGCGCGGAACAGATCGTGGCCATTCCCTGTGTTTGCAGAAAGACAGCCCGTGAGGTGGGACGAGGGGACGACTGCCCGGCGCCGGATGATTTGAATTTGTGTCTGCTGATCAATCGATTCGGTGATGAGGCTCTTGATCGTGGAATTGGGGAACTCCTGACCCCAAAGGAAACGGTTAGAAGGCTGGAGGCTGCAGAAGAGGCTGGGCTGGTTCACTTGACTCGAAATAATGTCAAGGATGATATGATTTTGTGCAATTGCTGTTCATGCTGTTGCACAGGTCTGTTCATGCTGAATCAAGTCGGTTATAACTCGTTTGCACCTTCAAGATTCAGGGTCAAGTTAGATGAAGATGCCTGCACAGCTTGCGAAACATGTGTGGATCGGTGTCAGTTTCATGCCATAACAATGGCTGATATTGCGCAAATTGATCTGGAGAAGTGCTTTGGCTGTGGGGTCTGCGTCGAGACTTGCCCGAGTGAAGCCCTGGCCTTGGAAGAGGTCAGACCTAAAGAACATATTCGAGTGACGTAGGTCTGATGATGTCCAGTAAAAAAGGAAACGAAGCCAGAGCCAGCAGAATCATTGTTTACAGAAAGCGGGCGGGAAGGCTAATGTCAAACAGTAAGCAAATGCAGGACATCATTCACCCAATCTGTTTTAAAACCCAATCATTTTAATCTCCAAATGAAAAGATCAATCATAAAATCGACAGGGCGCTATCTCCCGGAAAGACATGTCACCAATGAACAGCTAACCGAATTGATGGACACCAATAACGAATGGATCGTTCAGAGAACAGGGATTGAAGCGAGATATTGGGTGGAAGAGGGATCGAGTGACGGGACATCCAACCTGGCCCATTATGCTGCTCTCAAGGCTTTGGACAAAGCGGGTTGGGAACCAGCCGATCTTGATCTGATTGTGCTGGCGACCATGACTCCGGACTTTAATGTTCCCGGTTCAGGGGCTCTGCTCCAGAACCTTCTCGGAGCCAAAGGCGTCCCGGCATTAGATATTCGACAGCAATGCACCGGTTTTCTTCACGGCTTTGAGGTCTGTGACGCTTACATCAGAAGCGAAAAGGCAGAAAAGATTCTTTTTGTGGGTGCTGAGTTGCAAAGTCGTTATCTAAAACTAACGACGGCTAACCGTGATACGGCTGTTATCTTTGCTGATGGTGCCGGAGCGGTCTGCATAGAGGGGAAGGAAACAGATGAGGAGGTTGGCTTTATCACATCCATTCTGCACGCCGATGGCGCTCACGCTAACGTTCTAAAATTCGGACTACCGGCGCATAAGGCAGGCAATCCCATATCCGCTGAAATCCTGGAAAATGAAGACCATTTTCCCTATATGGACGGCAAAACGGTATTCAAGACAGCCGTTACCCGTCTGCCGAGACTGGCTAAGGAGTTGCTGGAAAAGGCAAATCTCTCTGTTGATGATATAGACCTGTTTATCCCCCACCAGGCAAACCTGAGAATAAACGAGGCCTTCAGGGATCGGATGAAAATTCCGGAGGAAAAGATATACAACAACATCCAGAGATATGGAAATACGACAGCTGCCACAATCCCCATTTGCCTGGATGAGCTTTATGAAGATAATCGCCTTAAATCAGGTGATACCATCATGCTGCTCGGTCTGGGCGCCGGTATTACCTGGGGCGGTGTTATCTATAAAGTGGCATAATGCAGAGGTTGGAAAGCGGAGCTATTCAGCCTTCCTGAATCTCCGCTTCAATGATCAAAGCAGGTGTGCCTGCTCAGGTTGTCTGGGAATTAATCATCTGCTTCATCTCCTTCAGATTTGCTGGGGGCGCAGTGTAATCCGGTTTATTGACCATCGTGATCGCCTCTGATGGACACCCTGTAGCACAGACGGCGCAACCAAAACACAGATCAAAGTTAATCACCGGCACATCGTCGTCTCCCATCGCCATTGCCTCCGGCGGACAGCGCTCAATACAAGTTTCGCAAGCCGTACATTCATCCGCATTGATCATGGGGTCAAATCCCGAGTTGAAATGAAGACCGGGCTTGGCGTGCTTCAATGCACTGGTAACAGGGGCGCAATCCCATCTATCACAGTTGCAGAGAAATCCGACATCCTCAGCCGTATTCTGGCTCATATGGATCAGGCCTGCCTCTTCTGCTCTGTCTATTACCTCTCTGGCTTCTTCTTTGGTCAGCTGACGGGCTCCCAGGCGTTCAATTGCGAACTGAGCGCCTGCTCCCAGCTGCATACAGACATCATTGGGCATACCATGAGACTCCTCACCTCTCAGTTGGGCCGCATGACGGCAATAGCACGCAGAAACAGCGATGATATCGTTGGCGTCGATATAGGTCTGTACCTGGTCATAGGTGTGAATTTTGTTGCCTGTCTCAACCGTTTTATCAACAGTGATCACCCGCACCATGGGAAAAGCGTCATCCTTAGCTGGAACATGCGCATCATAGGCTGTCTCATAGGCATGAATCAATCTGGCCATCTTCTTGTCGCGATCAGTCGTCGTTCCCGACATGAACTGGAATTCCAGAATACCGGGCATGAAACGGGCACTCATATAGTAGTGAACCCCGTCTGTCGTGATCGCCACGCAGAGTCCCTTGTTTGCCATGGATTCAAGCACCGCTTCGACAGCATTCAAATCCTTTTCCGTGCTCTTTGCCATCATTTCAGCTGTAAAAGGCCCCCGGGGCATGCTGTTATTCATTTCCGCCTCATCAGGCGTAAACATCTCTTCCGCCATCTCAAAAAATTCAGGGATATCAAGCCCTGCGTATGGCCCACCTCTTTTCTGCATCACTTCCAGCAACTGCTTGTAAACCGCCTGGCTCATATCAGTTCTCCTCAAGTTGTTCGTATTAGATGAAAAAGGGCTTAAACCCCCACACAGGTGATCTTATTAAGATTTAAGAGCTGAACTCGTATCAGCATGGTCGAATCCTTCTGACATATTCTTAAACTGAGCGTCCACCGCTTCCCGAAGTTCAGGATGCGTAAAAATATAAAACGCCAAAAATCGAACATTTGCTCTATTTTTAACAAAGAAAAATAGCCCGGTCAACATAAAATAGAGCAATTGCTCGATTTTATTTCCCCCTTAATATGTTCCTGGTTTGATAAGGACACAGTAAATTGCCCTGTTAAGATCAAGATAAAGGGTCAGGCCTGCGTAAATGCATAAATAGCTACAAAGGGTTTGAACCTACGTAAATAAATACAGATAATTAGCAAGCTTTACGCACTTACGCAAGCCTGACCCCCTATTCAGTGAATTGCCCTGTTAAGATCAAAACAAGCAGCAGGGCAGAATTTCTGAATAAGATTTTTAGTTGGAGAAATGGAGATTTGACACCTTCAGATTCCAGCGGTATTCTGTCACATCCTTACTTGATATAGCAGGTTCAGACTCCCGGACACCGGTATAACAACATCAAGCCTGGCCGGCATTTAGGACTTATCAGGAAACAGTTATAAATAACACAGGAAAGGAAATGGATGACCGCCTGGCACAATCACTCGATGCCATCTTCAAACCCCGCTCTGTAGCCATAATAGGGGCCAGCAACAGTGTCTACCGCTGGGGGTACTCCACTCTGCGAAATATGCTTCTGGCTGGCTACCGACACCGGCTGTACCCAATCAATCCCAATGAGAGTGAGATCCAGGGGGTCAAGTGTTATCCAAGCCTGGACAACGTTCCCGAACCCGTCGACCTGGCTATTATCGTGGTCAACACCTCTTTGATCTCCAAGGTCATTGATGACTGTATTAAAAACGGTGTCAAGGGGGGTATTGTCATCACGGCCGGCTTCGCTGAAATCAGCAGCGAAGGCGCTGAACTTCAGATGAGACTGACTGAAAAAAGCAAGGCCGCCGGATTTCATTTCATTGGACCAAACTGCTGGGGGATCTGGAGCTCTGAGGGGAACGTCAATACCGTATTCGGCAGTGGCATGCAGTTTAAAAAGGGGCCCATCACGTTTCTATCACAAAGTGGCACCCTGGGGGAGTATTTCTATAACGGGGCTGCGGAAAACGGGTTTGGTGCGAGTAAATTTATCAGCTGCGGCAACCAGGCCTGTATCGACTTTAACGACCTGCTCGAATACCTCGGGAGCGATCCAACTACCGAAGTCATTACCGCCTACGTTGAAGATGTTAAAGATGGACGCCGCTTTTTGGAAATAGCCCGCAACATTACCCCCCATAAGCCTATCCTGCTTTTCAAGGCCGGATCGTCTGAAGCGTCTGCCCGGGCTGTCAAATCCCATACTGCCTCCCTCGCCGGCGACGATTATATATTTGATGCAGCCTGCAGGCAGGCCGGGGTGTTGAGATTCAACGATTTTATGGAGATGTTCCGGGTGGCCTACGCGCTCTGCTATCAACCCCTGCCTAAATCCAACCGCATCGGCGTGGTCTCTCCGGGCGGCGGGTTCTGCGTCACCACAGCCGAAATCTGTTCGCAGTTGGGGATGGAACTGCCCGAGATGGGCCTTGACGCACAGAAGGAACTCCTTGAGCAAATGGACGAATTTGCGCCGCCACCGCTTAATCCTATCGATTCAATTGCCCGAAAACACATGAGCGCCTACCAGGAAATTCTTGAAATTGTCGCCAAGCAGGATTATATCGACGGTATTATCATGACACCCCGCCTTGCCCAATTCGACCGCCGGCTAAGACCGGATAAGATGATTCGGGGAATCGAACTGGCAGAGAAGGCGGCGCAGATACCTGAAAAATATGGCATCCCCCTGATCTGCGCCAACGAACATGAACTGGAAGGGCCCATGTTTGAGATCTACAAGCAGCACAATATTCCCTTTTACGACAACCCCATGGACTGCGCCAAGGTCATGAGAGGACTTGTCCAGTATGGGGCGTGGAAACGATCCCGGGAGGCTGACTAGAAAAGGGCCATTTATAGTGGCCCATCCTGCACCCTACCCTTCATTCTCCAGCATTGATTTCATGATTTTGCCAGCTGGCGTCATGGGCAGTTCCGGGCGAAAAACAATCTGCCTGGGTACCTTGTAATCCGCCAGATGCTCCTTGCAGAACTCCTTGATCTCATCCTCTGTTGGTTCGCTTCCAGGCGCAGGAATGATATAATAGCGGCCGACTTCTCCCAGCACATCATCCTTCACTCCGATCCCAGCGACCATCGCGACCTTTGGATGACTGGCAAGCAGGTTTTCAACTTCTACGGGATAGACATTGAATCCCCCCTGAATGTACATCTCCTTTTTACGACCCTTGAGAACAATGAATCCCTGTTCATTCAAAAATCCCATGTCACCCGTAAAAACCCAGCCATCTTTGAACGCTTCCGCCGATTTTTCTGGCATGCCATAGTATTCGCTGATCACAGCATCGCCCTTGAAACAGAGCTCCCCAATCTCACCCTGGGGAAGCTCCTTGCCGTTCTCATCCCTTATTTGAACGATGAAGTCGCCGATAGGTTTACCAATGGATTCAGCCGTCATATCGAAATCGCAGTCCCACGGGCTCATAACCAGCGTACCGGAAGATTCGCTCAACCCGTACAGGTTCATCACTGTGGCATTGGGATAGGTATCCTTCATTTGTTTTAAAAGGGTCCCATCAGCGTTTGAGCCTCCAACTATTGCAACACGCATTTTGCTGTGATCCAGGGCCATATAGGACTCTGTCATCATCAACAAGGTATAGATAGTCGGCACGCCGGTCCCGATGGTTGCCGGATATTTCTTAAGTTGTTCCACCACATAATCCGGGCTGAACATGGGTATCAATACATATTTTCCCTTTCCCAACAGTGTCGTCAAAACGCCACAGGTGATACCTCCCACATGATTAAAGGGCATTACCATTGGATAACAGTCATCAGGTCCGATTTTGGTATGAACAGCCTGAGCCGCAGCAGAGGCCAACTGGCTCTTGTGAGTGATGACAGCCCCTTTCGGTGTCCCAGTCGTCCCAGACGTATAAATGATAATCATGTTATCATCCGGCTGAACGGAGTCCTTGGCTTGGTCAAGAGCAGCTTGATCGATATCCGTGTTCATTAGGTCACTGAAAGCGAAGCTTCCCTCAAAACCATCACCCCCCATGAATATGTACTCTTTTACGGTGGGGATTTTAGATTGAAAGCCCTTAAAAAAAGCGACATAATCCATTTCACCCAGAGCCGCCAGGCTCAGAACAGCCCGGGTCTCGCTCTGGTTCAGAATGTATTCAATTTCGGTGTCCCGGTACCGAACACTCAGACCAGTGATCACGACGCCAATTTTAGCGGCTGCAAAATAGGTGTAAATCCATTCCGGCTGATTCAGCCCGATAATGCCGATTTTATCCCCCTTGTTGAAACCGAGTTTCAATAGTCCGGAAGCCACACGATCAGAAATGGCATCAACATCCCCAAATGAAATATCCGTTCCTTCATAGATCATCATGGTATCATCAGCAGATTCTGCTGCGGCCTGTTCTAAGGCCCTGCCGATCAATTCGGCCTGAATTATAGCACTCATATATCCTCCAATTTCTGCGGGGTTAAAAATCATTCGTGTTAAAGCAACGCAAGTAAGATACTAGTAGAACTGAACACACTTACAATGATAATATACGAAAAAATATGCACAAACACGAAAACGATTTACATGATTGATGGAAATGGATACGGTTTTGCTGAGGCAGACGACTAGCATACCGGAGAATCAAACAGTCTCTCGCTACGCTGAAATAACGCCCCATCTTAACGGAATGTTGGATGAATATAAGCCAAGATGTATACCACCCCCTGGTCCCAGCGATTATGGGATATGCAAGGGACAATGGCATCAAGGATGAGCTCTTTTCCGATCTGTTACCCAGCGAAATTCAGCCTGTTCATTCACCCAGTCTGCACCTGACATCAAACCAGTTGCAGTTGTTGGGAAAAAATATTGTGGACACAACTGAGGACCCCTGTCCGGGGCTGCATATTGGCGAAAAACTGAGCTGGGCTAATGTTGGCATTGTCGGCTATATCGTACTGAACAGCCGAAACGTCCTGGAGGGGTTGAAAAGATTCAATGCCTATTACCAGATGGTCAGCAACATTACGACCTTCAGGATCGCAACCAACCCGCAGCACATTGAACTTTGCTGGCGGCCGAATGATGACCAGCTAGTCAAGGATCACCGCCTGATCTTCGAAGGCATCCTGGCCTCTTTGAAACCGCTGCTGGAAGAACAGACCGGACAAACCATCAGACCGGTTGAGATGCAATTCTGCTGGCCGGCCCCGAGCGATCTGTCCGAGTATGAACGCATTTTCGACACCCGCCTGTCATTCAACCAACCAAATATCAAGGCTGTTTTTGACCGAAAGGTGGGACAGCTTCCCTGCAGATTGCCGAACGCTGAAATGCTTGGTGTTCTCGAAACATACGTGCGGGACCAATGTCATCAACAATGTGCGGCAAGCCCTTTTTCAAGCGAGGTGTTAACCGTTCTTAAAAACTGCGAAGGGGATATTCCAGGAATTGAACTGGTAGCAGATAAACTGGGGATCAGCGTCCGCAGCCTCCAGATGAAGCTTAAAAAGGAAGGGGCCACTTTCAGAACATTAAGAGATCAAACCCTCTGTGGGCAGGCCCGACTATTCTTAACAAACAGTCGGTACTCTGTTGAGCGGATCAGCAGCCTGCTTGGCTTTTCAGAACCTGCCGTTTTTTATCGTAGTTTTAAGCGCTGGACAGGGCAGACGCCGAGGGAATTCCGTTCGTCGACTATTTCACCTAAGTAGATCGATCTCAGGGCCCGTGATTCCCTAGAGCCCTTTCTTTCGTCGAATCGTGATGGATTCGCCGCCGACACCCCAATTATCAGTGTCCACCTCCTCAATCAACACCACTGTCGTTGCCGGATTTTTTCCCAGGACCTTAACCACCAGATCTGTCGCCCCTTTGATCAGTTCAGCTTTCTGTTCTGCTGTTGCTCCTTCCCGGGTAATTTTAATGTTAATAAACGGCATAATCTCTCCTTTCTTCTCAATTAATAATCAGGCAGGCGATTGAATCGCTATTTCTCCCTTTTCAGGTAACACGCCACTACAGACCATCTTCATGAAAGCAGGCTTTAAATGCAAGTCAAAAGAGCTGCCCCGGGTTTGAATCTTGACATTGAATGCAGATGTGGAAGAATAGAGAACACCCAGCGCAACGAGCATCCTTACACGACAATGACAATATGCCTTTTCACCCCCTGGAACAAAAAGCAAACATGCACGCCGGTTACAAGCGTCAATTCAAACTCGCAGGTTATTCACTACTACTGCTGCAGGAAGACGACACCCCCCATCTCATTGAAAACAGATGTGGCCATTTCGGTGTCCCCCTTGATACAGGTGAACTGGAAAACGGTACCATTGTCTGTTCACAGCATGGCATTTCTTTTGATCTTAAAACAGGTGAGGTCTCAAACCGTCCTTATGAGGACGCCGATCCGATCAAGGTTTTTGACATCATTTATCAAGACGGCAATCTGGGGGTTATGCTGGAAACATAAGATATTAGCCTAAATACGACTCAAACCACTCGGTCATATCACATCATGAATCCATCAGAACTCAACGGCATTCTATCGTTCCTGCGCCATGCAGAGCAGCTGAAAAACACCCTCCGTAGTGCATGGACATCAGAGGGACGCTCCGAAAGTACAGCAGAACACACATGGCGGCTTTGCCTGATGGTGATGCTCTTCGAAAAGGAGTACCCGGATATTGACTACACCCGATTACTCAAAATGTGCATCATTCACGATCTTGGAGAGGTGATTGGGGGCGACATCCCAGCCATTGAGCAGAGTAAAGACATAGACAAGGCCGCAGATGAGCGCAAAGATCTGCTTCAACTTCTACTCCCACTTCCGGAACACCTTCAAATCGATATCACCTCGCTCTGGGACGAATATGAGCAGGCAGCCTCTGCCGAGGCCAGGCTGGCGAAGGCATTTGACAAATTGGAGACCATACTGCAGCACAACCAGGGCAAGAATCCGGACAACTTCGACTATGGTTTCAACCTCGAGTATGGAAAGCAATATACCGCTGAAGATCCCCTGATCGTCTCCATCAGAAAAATCCTGGACGAGGAGACCAAATTGCGGAGTCGGGAGTCGTTATCAGATTCTTAAATAAAGAATCCGGACCCTGACTTGATATTAATCCCCCCCTTGAGGGGGGGGGAGGGGGGTGTTGAGAATCGTGATATTCCCCAGGACCGAATAACATCCCCCTGCCCCCTTCAAAGGGGGAATTAATGCCGATTCAGTCTGCCATCTGCGTAAACCGCTCACTGAAGACTGATTGTTCAACCCCGGGTCCTAGCGCAACCAGTTCGGTGGGTCCCGGTTCCTTCTTCACGGTCTCAATACCAACCTTTCCAAAACAGACCTGCACGGACACAACCAATCCATCACTGAGGTTCACAAACCCCTTGATACGATAAGCGTCTTTTTCCTGGTTCCGCAGGAATGTCTTCAGATTCACACTTGAGATTCGCTTTGTGGTTCTCAACACAGCCGAAAAGAGAGAAGTAGGCCTGCCAGAAGGCAGAAAGGTTTGCTCCGGCAATGGTTTGTTCCCTATGGTTTGAGAAGAAAAAGCCTCATTCAGGCTCGCGGCGGACAGCTCGCAGAAACTGGTCTTGATCTGCTCGGCATATGGATTCAATGCCCGCATTCGACTTTCCGTTTCGGAAATTCGTTCAGGTGAGACCCCGTCTGTCTTATTCAGGATGATGGTGTCTGCGATTCGCACCTGATGAACCATTCGCTGAATCATGGGCTCCATCTCCAGAAAGGTGGTGACATCCACAACAGACCAGACATGGGCCAGGTAGAGCCGATTGTCCAACTGGTCGGCACTGAGTAACTGTCCGATGGCTATAGGGTCGGCCAGACCGGTTGCCTCCAGGATAACCACATCCGGCTGAAAAGCGGTCATCACATCGGCCAGGGATTTGATAAAATCAGACAGCAGGCAGACGCAAAACACAGATCCATTGTTGATTTCGACAATCTCAAACGATTTCCCGGTCTCCTTCAATTCCAGGCTGTCAACGTTCGCATCTGCAAACTCATTCTGGATCACGGCAATTCGTTTTTCGTCCGCAAAGCGGTTCAAAAACCGTTTCAGGAATGATGTCTTCCCACTTCCCAGAAATCCGGTGACCAGAATAAAGGGAATGCTCCCTGCTGAAATTTCTTGATCCATTTTTTAATGGCAGTTTAAGAGGGGACGGTGCCCTCCGTTTTGATTTTATGCTCCCGCCGCTCCACAATCTGATCGAATTGAGGTGTCACTTTTTGAACGGACTCGACCTTATACTGGCAGGGAGCGCATGACGCTTAATCCAGGGTGATAATATCAATAACCACCTTGTCCGTCTTACCATACTCGCTCATATCAAGGATATCCAGCGCTTTGTCATGATCCCGAGGGTTTTGGAAACCTCCCACTGATATGGATCATGAAGCAATCAGGACACAGCAGCAATCGCCTGGGACAGGTCAGCTATGATATCATCCGCATCCTCCAGACCAACACTGAAACGATAAAATCCCTCGCCCAGCATCCGTTCATATTTCTGCTTCTTCTCATCGCTGAGCACCACCATGTCATCAAAGAAGAAGATGGTGGGAACGTAAATCAACAGACTCTGATCATGCCCCAGGGAAACAGCGTGCTTGATCAGCTTCAGGTTTTTGACGAATTCAAAATTCTCCAGCAACTCAAGATCCAGGCTGAAATTAATCATCCCTGAAAAACCGGACATCTGACGGCTGGCGATCTCAAATCCCGGTGTAGTAGGCAGGCCGGGAAACTTGACGGATCGGACCTTGTCCTGTTTCTGCAGAAACTCAGCGACCTTCATCGCATTTTCGGAATGCTGTTTCATTCTAAGTGGAAGGGTAACCAGCCCCCTCATGATCAACCAGGCATTGAACGGGCTGATGCAGGCGCCAAGATGGACGATACCGGCCTCCCTGATTTCCCCCAGCAGTTTTTTCTCACCCATAACGGCCCCGCCAAGGGCATCTCCATGACCGTTCAGGTATTTGGTAGCGCTGTGGAGAACAATATCGGCACCCAGATCCAGCGGTTTCTGTGTATAGAGCCCCGACCAGGTGCTGTCGACAAGAAGCAGGGCCCCTGCTCGGTGGGCTATCTCGGCAATTGCCTTGATATCACTGATGGACACAAGTGGGTTCCCCGGAGTTTCGATGTAGACAATCTTCGTCTCCGGGGTGACGGCCGCTTCAACGTCTTCGATAACCGTTGAATCCACCAGGCTGACATTGACACCAAAACGGGGAAGATGGTTGCAGAACAGCCCCTGGCTACCGGTATAGCATATTTCCGGCGCCACGATATGATCACCTGCGCTCAGCAGGGTAAAAAGAGTGGCCGAGATGGCACCCATGCCACTGGCAGCCACAATGCAGTCTTCACTCCCCTCCAGAACCGCCAACCGCTCCTCCAGGCTGCGCGGCGTCGGGCTGTGCTCACGCGTATACTGAAACTTATCAAGGTTATCCCAGGAAAACACCTCCAGGATCTCTTCCACATCCGTCGGCAGTTCAAAGGAGTTAGCCATATGAATAGGCTTTCGGATAGCTCCGGTATCACTGTCTGTTGCCTCCCCTGCATGGACACACTGCGTATCAAACCGCCATGGACTATCTGTTTTCTTTTCCATATGTTGATCCTTTTCGAATTATAGGTTGAGAATGTCTTTCTGGTAAAACCTCCGTATCCCCGGTTAATCCTCTTTTTTCATCAAGCCAAACAGCATGATTTTCACTCCCTGTTTAAAAAGGTTTTCGAATGAGCCAGTGATCAGGTTCTGCTGTTCCCGTTCAGCCAGGATGAACAGTCCATCCATCATTCCCCAGAGAGCCAAGGTGACCTGCCAGGTGTCCATGGGCTCAAACACCTTCTCTTCAACCCCCTGTAGAAGGACCGATTCAATGGTTTTCAGAATCTGCTCCGCCTGCTGGTTCAGGTGCTCCTGCATCCTGGTCTTTTTTAGAAAATCCTTCTGCCCGATATTCTGGATACTGTAAATCCTGTAATAGCCGGGGTACTCGGAATAGTAGCGAAAATAGGCCCCGGCAATGGCAGATAGTCGAGTCATCGAGGTCATACCCGGCCAGGAGAGGGCATCTTCGATCAGCTTCAGCAGGATGTCATTCCCTTCGGCGTTCAGTAGTCTGTATATCTCGACCTTGCTTTTAAAATAGAGATAAAATGTCCCGGTGCTGACCCCGGCCTTTTCCGTAATCATTTCGATTGACGTTCCCTGGTAGTTCCGGTTGTTGAACAGATCGAGCGCGGTATCAAGGAGCTTCCTTCGCTTGACCTGTTTATCGGCGCTTGAGCGGGCTCGTGTTTTCGGTTTCGGGTCAGCAGCCATATTACCTGTTTATTGAAGGTTCATGATTTTAGCAGATTCAGACTGACTGTCTCCAAGTTTGTACGGTATGAAAGCTAGAAACGCTGAAAAGCAGACCAGGGCGCAGACAAGATACACAACCTGCACGCCAAATGGATTTTCAACACTGTACCCGAAAACGCTGAAAATTCCGGCAATCAACAGAGAGCAAAAGGCCCACCCGGTCTTGCGAACGATGCCATAAATCCCATAGTAAACAGCCTCTCGACGACTACCGTACTTTAACTCATCATAGTCGGTAATATCGGCGATGATTCCCAGAACCGTTGCAAACATTCCACCGTAAGGAATCATTACCAAGGCAAACAGGATAATCGCCTGAGTGTAGGGAGTAAAAAACGGCAGCTTGCCGATGAAGAAGCAGCCAATGTACCCTACCCCCATCCAGAGCAGGATAAACCGAAATACGTTGCGCTTCGGGAACTTACTCAGCATCCAGTACCAAAATGGGGTCGCCAGCGCCATGATCACCACAAGCAGCCCCATCAGCATGGAGGCGTCCGTCTCATTACCACCGAGAATCAGGGTGGTAAAGTAAGGTACGTTCATCAGCATCAATTGGTAGGTCATCTGAGCCAGCATAATCATCACCAGAAATGACAGTACCTGCCGGTCCACAAATACCTGCTTCATGATTTTGATAAAGTCCCTGAGACCAACCGTCTTTTCTGTTTCAACCGGCTGGTAACGCTCCTTGATCCCGAGCAGGGATATCTCGCCGGCGATAAAGGCAAACGCGCCCAGAATCAATGCCATCTTAAAAGGACCCATGGCCTCAATTAAGGGACCCGACAAACCGCCACCAACAAGCACGCCAATCACTGAAACGGCTACCCCGATCGTCGCTATTTTCATCCGCTCCCTGTTTTCCTGGCTCATTTCAGGCAGAACAGCAAACCAGGGAATCAGAACCCCGGTGTAGGACCAGTAATAGAAAAACAGAACCACCGCCAGATACAGAGCATTCCACACAGAGACCCCCTCGACCGGAGGAGACCAGACCAGCACAAATGAAACCAGCAAAACTGGCATGGAAGCAAAAATAAAAGGCTTCCGACGGCCCCAACGACTTTTGGAGTGATCACTGAGATAGCCGATCAGCGGATCCGTTACAGCATCCAGAATACGGCCACCAGCCAGGATGATACCAATGGCGGCAATGTTGAGATACTGAATTCGCCCCAGGTTCTGCGGCGGAATATAGAAATACATCACCCAGGCCATCAGAACAGTATCGTAGAGATTCAGCGGAATTCCCGTCATGTTGTAGAGCATGATCTCTTTCAAAGAGAGCGGTTCAGCAGAAGCTTGTGTGCTGCTATCGACATCTTGAGCCATCTTTACCTGTTCCGATATGAGATTAGCCGGCCTGCGCCGGAAAATTGAACGACTCTTCTATGCCAGCATCTGTTTCAACAGATCAACCCCCGACTGCGCTTCAGCACCATATCCATCTGCTCCGATTTTATCTGCAAAATCCTGGGTTACCGGAGCACCTCCTATTACGATCTTGTATTTATCCCGAAGTCCAGCTTCTTCAAAAAGATCGATGGTATGTTTCATTTCCGGCATGGTTGTGGTCAACAGCGCGGACATGCCGATGACATCCGGTTCCATCTCTTTTGCCTTCGCCAGAAACACCTCCGGAGAAACGTTCATGCCGAGATTGATAACTTCGAACCCGTTTCCCTGCAGCAGGGCAGAAAGAATGTTCTTTCCGATATCATGGGTATCTCCCTTGACGGTACCCAGCATGATCTTTCCCCGGGAGGTATAGTTGCCCTTCTTCAGTTCAGGCTCAATACGTTCAAATACCTGATTATATATGCTGACACACATCATAATGTCGGGTAGGAAATACTCCCCGTCCCTGAACAGCACCCCTACTCGCTCCAGTGCCGGCACCAGGGAGTTGTTTAAAATATCGAGTCCCGGAATCTCCGCACTGAATACAGCCTCTGCCGCTTCCATGGCACCATCCACATCGATCTGCACAATGGATTCCGTCAGCTTTGCCAGTTGATTCTCACTCATGCACTTCCTCCTTTCCAATTAATATTCCCACTCAGCTGCCTCAAAGTCAGCGACTGTCCGATTTGCAACCATTTCCACATATCTGTCCAATTCCTTTGATAGTCCGGGGTCAATCTCTCGCGGTTGATGACTCTCCAGTATTTTCTCCACTTCAGCCGCCGCATGATCGACCATTGATTTTTTGCCACCCTTTTCCCAGGTTTCCAATTGATCCCGGTCCGTTACCCGAGGCATAAAGTGCTCCTTCCTGAAATGCTTCTGGGTATGCGGCTCCATCAGGTAGTTTCCATCGGGTCCCACATGTTTAATGGTCTCCAGGGCCAGACTGATCTCGTTGACCTCAATACCCCTGATGGCCCTTTCGACCCGACCAATAATCTCATTATCAATAACCACCATTTCATGAGATCCGAGGTTGGTTGATTCCAGGGTTCCCACACAGGTAATATAATTGACCCCACCCATCGCCGCCAGGGTCATGGACTGTTCCCGCTCAATTCCCGCCTGAATATCGATCAGTTTGGAGTCCGTAGCTCCGGCCACCGCTCGACAGGGAATATCATAATAATGAGCCAGTTGAGCGGATGCTGTACTCAGCAACGAGGTTTCCACCGCTCCAAGCGCTGCTGATCCCCAGCGCATCTCAGCAATAGTAGAAACCGACCCGTACATCACCGGTGTCCCCGGATTAACTGCCTGGGCCATCGCGATATGCGAAATGATTTCTGCATTGTGCTGCACCAGCAATCCGGCAAGGGTCACCGGTGCCGTTGTGCCGGCCATAGCCTCAGGTGCCATGATACAGGGAACCCGATGCTCAGCCAGAATCATCATCCCCTCTATCTGAATGGCCGCCGTCGAAAGAGGACTCTGAATGCTGACAATGACATTAAAGGGGTGATTGTCCTGCAACTTTTCCTTGCCACCTATCACAATGGAAAGCATCTCAACCATGTCGGTTGCAGCCATTACCCCATAAGCCCCCATTCCGGTGGGTTTGCTGCAGTTATTCGCCCAGGTGCGGATCGCCTCAACATGCGTGGTGTGCATCGGAATATCCTGGGCCATGATGTCCATCTGATTGCAGGTAATATTGTTCAAGTGATCAAACAAAACCATATGCTTCCGCACATCCTCCTGGGTCGCCTCCCGTCGGTCAGGATTTCCAGCATCAATAAACCGGATGGCAGTGCCCAGCCCTGACCAGATACGTGCATCCGGACTGATCAACCACTGCTTTTCAGCGTCCGGTCCACATACTTTAAATTCGCGGGGTGCCATGCCGACTAGCTTTTCAACCACATCAGCAGGAAACATCACAATCTTGCTCCCCTCATCCACCTTGCAACCATGATCAGCCAGAAGATCCCGCATTTTTTTAACATTTACCCGAATACCTGTACTTTCCAGAATTCCCAGCGAATGTTGATGAATCAGTTTGATCTCAGAATCGCTTAGTACTTTAAAATCCGAACTTTTCATATTGCCCCCTCTTTTCTGAAAAGGTTGTTTTGATGTCGTTTATTGAACGCATATTCACTTTATGTTGAAATGTTTATTATTACTGTGTTTCAATTACTTCAACTATTTGTTTTAAAAAGTACAAGCGGGATTAGTTACATATGATGTATTTTAATGAATTACTATTCAGTTATGGACGAACATTAGCTTCCCGAAATGTGTTTGTCAAGTGTCGGGGATTTCAAAAAAAGAATCATGGCAGCGCTTCCCTTTTCAGGGGTGAGCAAGTTGACAAGTTACTTGACATGCAGGGGTTGGATTCTTATCATGCAGGCACAAGCTCTAGGTCTGAAGACAAAAAATAGCTACTGATCCGGTTTCTAGTACTGAGCAACCATCAAAAACCTGAACTGGGAGACACCATGGCCAAGAAGATTGAGTTCTATTTCGACTATGTCAGCCCCGCCACCTACCTGGCTTACACCCAGCTACCCCTAATTGCAGAACGGACAGGAAGTGAGATTATTTACAAACCGTTCCTGCTGGGCGGTGTAATGAACGCAACCGGTAACAGCCCTCCTATGTCTGTGCCAGCAAAAGGTGCGTGGCTGATCAAAGATCTGACGCGTTGTGCTGCACGATATGGGGTTCCCTTTACATTGAACCCGCACTTCCCATTCAATACGGTGCAGCTGATGCGTGGTGCGGTCTGGGCAAAGGAGCAGGGCAACCTGGACGAATACAACGCGGTTATATTCAAGGCCATGTGGGCGGAAGAGAAAAATCTGACTGATTTGAGCGTCCTGGCTGAATTGCTGGAGAGTATCGACATCAACCCGGACGAATTTGGCGCTGTTATTTCCGCACAAGAGATCAAGGACAAGCTCAGGACGAATACTGACGAAGCGGTCAGTCGGGGAGCATTTGGTGCACCAACCATGTACGTTGGTGAAGAAATGTTCTGGGGGCAGGACCGGTTGGACTACCTGGAAGAGGAATTGAACAAATAACCCGATGGATATGAAGCACCTGACGCATGTGCAACAGGTGCATTCTCCCGCCGATTTTCAAGCATTAAACTAAAATAGATTTCAATACGCATTTTTCCCCTCAATCTTGCTAATTTTCTGTTCAAGTTACCATCGATTGTTCAGGCAACCAATTGATGGAGAGAATAATTGCGTGGTCAACTAAAATCCTGTATCTTTGAGCTTTAGTTCGTTGACCTTTTTAAATGAAATAAGGGGTTAAATTGGCCCTTGCTTCAAAATCACTCTTCAGCCCGATAAACGTGACTCATGAACAACAATCCAGGGAACAATCAATGACTGAGATAAACAACGATGAACTGCTGGTTATGTGGACCACCGGCGAAATCGATACAGCAAAAAGCATGGTCTTTATGTATACATTGAATGCCAAACTGCAGGGATGGTGGGAGGATGTCACCCTATTGATGTGGGGTGCGGCTGACCGTCTGATCCTGGAAGATGAGGAGCTGCAGGCCACATTGAAAAAGATGCAGGATGCAGGCGTCAAAACAGTTGCTTGCAGGGCCTGTGCAGAGAAGATGGAGGTAGCAGAACAGTTAAAGGAGCTGGGAATCAAGGTATTCTATACCGGGCAATTTCTGACAGATTGGCTGAAATCGGGCAAGAAGATGATTACAGTTTAGCGCAACATATCTATTTTTGCGCAAGACATAGTCAATTATTTTCGCTAAAGTTAATGAAAACGAAACCTGATTATGTATATTTGCGTTATTCTGAAATTTTGGTGATATTTTTCGAGTCCCACCGATTTTATCTGGATATGTCACTTCATTGTAAAAAGGAAGAAACCTCCATGACTGCAAAAACCACCATTTTCAATGCCAAAAAAATCATCACCATGTACCAGGAGAACCCAACCGCAACTGCAGTAGCAGTCAGGGATGGTCGGATTCTGGGAACAGGAACACCTGAAGATCTGGTCCGTTGGGTAAAGAACTCGCCATATACCCCCTATGAAGTGGATACGACCTTTCAGGACAAGATTTTGATGCCGGGTCTGGTGGACGCCCACACCCATATTGAAGTCCAGGCCTTGATTTACAGTGGTCATTTCGTCGCACAAATACCCTGGCCGAAACCGGAAGGTGGTTACTATCCGGTCTACCCCACCAAGCAGGACGTGCTGAACCGCCTGAAGGAACTGGATCGTGAGTTGCCTCCCGGAGAAGTACTTTACGGCGTTGCCTATGATGAGAACAAGGCCGGGGATTACCTGCATGTCAGTGAGCTGGATGACATATCGACTGAGCGGCCTATCCTGATTTCAAACCTGGTTTTCCACCGTTTCTGGGCCAACAGTTACCTGCTGAAAAAGGCCGGCATCGGTCCAAACAATATCCCTGACGGGGTGCAGACAGATGAAGATGGCAAACCAAATGGCACCCTTCTGGAAGGAAAAGGGTTGATGCATGCTTTACCGGTATTGCCGGATCTGGTAAACGTCACCGAAGAAAAAATGCGTGCCATCCTCCCCCTGTTCACAGCTGCAGGCAATACCACTGTCTGTGAAGCCGGATACGGTATGTTTGGCCTGGAAACCGCCCACCGTAATTTCAAGCCCCTCTTATCAAATCCGGACACCCATCTGAGGGTTATTTGCCTGCCCTGGGCAATTTCCAATATCACCGCAGCGGGCTCCATCGAAGCATTCATTCAGCAAGTAAAAGAGCTGAAAAAAGAGAACAGCGACAAATACAGAATTGGTGCTGTTAAGCTTTATGCAGACGGATCCATTATTTCCCGCACGGCCTTTGTGGGTTGGCCCGGGTACTGGGATGGTTCGCCACAGGGTCACTGGCAATGTGAACCGGAACCCTTGAAGGAACAAATTGTTAAATGTCATGAGGCGGGACTGTCAACCGTCACCCACGCCAATTCCAGACCTGCCATCCAGGCCATGCTGGAAGGCGTTCTGGAAGCTCAGGCGAATAAATATCAACCGGACATGCGGCATCGGGTAGATCATTGTTACAATATAACCGAAGCCCAGTTGAGGCTTGCAAAGGAACTGGGTGTCGGCGTCCAGTTTTTCACACCACAGATAGGCTATTACGGTGATGCACACTTGAAGATCCAGGGGCCTGACCGGGCTCATAATATCACACCAACTGGTACCGCAAAACGGATTGGCACCTCCTGGGGATTTCACAATGATCCTCCGGGAACACCACAATTACCATGGATGGGGGCCTGGGCTACAGTCCAGCGGAAAACCGAAAGTGGGGTGGTGCTAGGGCCCGAACAACGTGTCACCGTGGAGGACGCCCTTCGGGCACTGACCATTGAGCATGCGTATCAATTGCATATGGATCGTGAGGTGGGCAGTATCGAGTTCGGAAAGAAGGCAGATTTCTGTGTATTAGAGGCCGACCCATTTGAGATTGATCCGGACGAGTTGAAGGATATGCCTGTCTGGGGAACCGTTTTCGGTGGTGTTCCCAATCCAGCAAAATAACGGTTTAGCCGGCAAAAGACCCTGATGGTGAATGCAGTGGGTCTTTTGGGATGATAGGTCTCCCCGGCGTTAAAGGAGATTTAGGGATCCCATATTGGGCAGATTTATCACAAATGTGGTCCCCGGCCCCTTCTTCAAGTCGATGGTGCCATCAAGCTGGTCTTCGATCAGTGTGCAGACGAGTTGAATTCCCAGAGAAGAGGTCTGCTTCCAGTCCAGGATTTCCGGCATCCCCACACCATCGTCGGCCACTGTGATCTCCAACGCCTGTTCTTGTTTTTTCAGCATGACAGAGATTTCACCCTTTCGGTCATCCGGAAAAGCATATTTCAACGAATTAGTGATCAGCTCATTCAGAACCAGTCCCAGGGGGGAGGCCTTATCCGCGTTCAGTTCGATCTCATCCGATTCAATTTTCAGCCTGATGCGGTTGGAGGTTACAGAATACGCTTGAAACAGAACGTTTGAAATTTTAGCAAGATAGGGCTTAATTGAAACAGACGCTAGACTATCAGAACCATAGAGGGATTCATGAACGGCTGCCATTGCATAAATCCGGTTCTGGCTGTCCCGCAAAGCGTTTTTAATGACAGGATCGTCCGTATTATTGGACTGAAGCTTCAACAGGCTTCCGATAACAGCCATGTTGTTTTTCACCCGATGGTGGATCTCCTGCAAAAGGGTCTCTTTTTCCCGCAATGATGCCCTGATTGCCTGCTCGGCTTTTTTCATGTCGGTAACATCGACAGCTATCTGGATGCGGACATAGCGGTCATCTATCCAGCGCATTGCTCGGTCATGATTTAGATATGTATTTCGCGTGATCGGATTTATCCCTTCCCAAACCCTCATCTCAACCGGTAGGCCGTCCTGAGTCAGGAGAATGGAATTGGTACAGTGAGCGCACGGTCCATCGCCGCCGCGAAACTCCTTCCAGCACAGCTCACCTGTGAAATCCCGACCAAAAGAGGCTTTCATATGAGCATTCATGTAAAGAATTTCATAGGTCTGCATATCTGAAACGTAGATATCAGCCGGAATGCTATCGAGAATACTCATCAGCCGTTTATTTGACTCAAGTAGCTTCTCTTCGGCCTTTTTTCTGTCTGAAATATCCAGGGCTGTGAAAGTCACTCCCTTGGAATGATCATCAACATCTATCGGTGTTGACGCTAGCAGGACATGTACAATTGATCCATCCTTTCTCAACATTCGTGTTTGGACGATACCACTACCCCCTTCAGCTATCTGGCGGTATTTTTCCTGGCCGACATAATCAAACTCCTCCTGGGAAGGATACGTGATTATCGAATTCTTGCCGACTAGCTCCTCTCTGGTGTATCCCAACATCTCACAAAACTGTGGATTCACATCCTGCATGACCCGATCCACCACCACACCAATACCCGTGGGGGCCACACGAAAGATGCTTCGCATATAATCTTCACTGTCTTCCAGGTCAGCTTCCATCTGTTTCCGGGCTGCTATTTCATGCTGCAGGCGCCTGTTTAACCGCAACAGTATAAATGTGGCAAAACCGCCAATAAAACAAACCAGTAGCGCTGTTCCTACAATCCATTGCAACATGTTAAGTTTCAGGGTTAAAACAGGTTTAAGAGCGCTGCGAAAAAGACCTACAGATGGTGGAAAAACTTGATCGCTTCAATGTCACTGCTGTCCACACAATAGGAGGGCTCGGGTTCAAGGCGGAGTTCCCGGGCCATGTTTTCGGCCTCATCGAGGTATTGTGACCTGAGATCGGCAATGGCAGTCATGTCAGTCTGCTGAAAGGAAAAATCGTTTTCAATGGAAAACGCCTGAACCGTTGCCTTGAAATCCCGGCAGCTCCATTCACCGCTCTCAATGTTCAAGTGATATTGTGTCAGGAACAGGTATCCGGATCTAGCAACGAACTCTATGGCATCCAGCAGAAATTCGATATCCCGCTCGTCAAACGTGTAATGTAAATTAACCCTTACCCAGCCGGGCTTGATACTGTTATTCCCAAGGGATACCTGGGTCCTGAACCGTTCCGACTCTGCTTCGTCAATTTTGAGCAGGTAATGACCATATGGCCCGGCACAACTGCAACCGGCCCTGGATTGAATACCAAATAGATCATTGAGCAACTTGGTTACGAATTTTGGATGCAGAAAGCGATCCTGATGCCTGATATTAAAAGAGATAATCGGAACCCGCTTGTCCATGGGAATATCACCGATCAGCTCAATGTTTTCGATTTTATTGATGCGATTAAAAAAGATCCGGCTTAACCGGTCGTCCTGATCTTCTATGACATCACAGCCGATTTTATCTTTCAGATCCATGATCAGGGCTGTCTTGATGGTCTGCAGAATCGGCGGGGTTCCCGCCTTTTCCCGGGATTCGATATCCTTCATGAAGTCATGGGCGTGATAACCGACATAGTCCACAGTTCCCCCTCCAGCAGCTGTCGGTGGGAGGTCTTTCCTGTACAGGTCCTCGTTGAATATCAGGATGCCACTGGTCCCGGGGCCACCCAGAAATTTATGGGGAGAGAAGAAGATCGCATCAAAGTAGGACTCACCGTCCCGATTCATGTCAATTTCCACATAGGGCGCGATCGCCGCAAAATCAAACATGACAGGGACACCAGACCCGTGACAGATCCGTGCCACTTCATACACATCTGTTTTGACACCTGTGATGTTGGATCCGGCGGAAAAGGACGCAAGCTTTGACCGGTCTTTATACTGATCTGCTTTCAGCTTGGTTTTCAGATCCTCAAGATCCAGCAGACTGTTCTCCTTCAGGCCGATCACTACCACCTCGGCAAACGACTCACGCCACATCAGCTCGTTGCTGTGATGTTCATAGGCACTAACGAAAATCACCGGTTTGCTGAATTCTATCTCCTCTAACAACCCCTCATCAGCACACCTCGATTTTTCAATGGATTGATACAGGCGCTCCCGGGTTACCGGGGGAATATAGATCCCCAATATCTGCTGAAGTTTCAGCAGGGCGCCCGTTGCCCCTGACCCTACCGAAATAATTCGACCATGCTCGCCTGCATTGACCAGCTTTTTAATCCGTGTTTCAGCTTGATGCAACAGCTGGGTCAGATATTTTCCGGTGTAATCGTCCTCAGTATGCGTATTGGCGTACGAGGCCAGGATATTATTGACCTTCTCCTCGACAAACTTTAACCCCCTGCCCGAAGCTGTATAGTCTGCATAGAGAAGATGGCGCTTCCCGAAAGGGGTTTCAAAGAGCAGATCTTTTCCAATAATTTGCGATCTGATCCAGTCCAGTTGATAAGGGTTCATTTTCTTCCGGGGAACAGGTTAATCTTCAGAAAGGGTTGAACGTTATTTTATTCGGACCGGCCAGGACTGTCAATTCAATCCCCCTGTTCAAAAGAACGCAGATACGGTGATTTGGTTATCCGGTTTTCAAGGTCTACCTCATTTTTTATCCGGTCATCCTTCTCCCCGAATGTTCCCTTAAGCGCCAGCAACTCACGCATCTGCTCCATGGTAAAGAGATTCGGCGGGCCCAGGGGGCGGGCCAACAGTAGAATTCGGCAGTAGGCGTCCAGAATTTCCCGCACAATACTGCCGTATCCAGATTCGCTGGCCGATATCGCACATCTCCTGCCTGGCCTGTTCCATTTCTGTCTTCATATTCTTCCTTTAATCCAGTAAGACGTGTCGCTATCATCTGACGCTCAATTCATTCCACCCTTTGAGATATACACCCGACAAAATATTCAGGCAAGCAGAGCAACAGGCGTTGGTTTGCCAAGTTCTAAAAAATCCTGTAAGACTACCAGCGTCATCATCAGAATGGCTGTCGCTCAATGTCAGGATTTAATGAAGGTCGGTCTAACTCAAACAGGGACGTCATCAATGGAAAAAGTAGAATCAGGCTGCGCCCGGGAAGAAAATAAAGGGATTTACTTCGGCTGGATTTTGGTGTTCGGGGTCTTTTTCATGGTCGCTGCTGCATGCGGTTCTTTCTATAGTTTCGGTGTCTTTTTTGTACCGATCATGAACGAATTTGGATGGGCTCGTGGTGTTATATCAGGGGTGTTTTTCGTTTCGGGACTTGTATACGCGGTTTCCGTCCCCCTGATCGGAGCAGCTGCCGACCGGTTCGGATTCAAATGGGTCTCCATTATTACCGCTTTCATGATGGGAATGGGGTTTATCCTCGGCTCCCGGATTCAAACAGTCTGGCAGATGTACCTGGTGATTGGCCTGCTTCCTGGAATCGGGGCCTGCGCCGCCATCCCCCTCCCCCTTTCTCTGGTAGCCAACTGGTTTGTAAAGCGGCAGGGACTGGCCCTGGGCATCGCCTCTGCCGGTATCGGTGTCGGGGCTGCCACGATGCCTTTATTGGTGACTGCCATCGAAACCCGGTATGATTGGCGGGCAGCCATGTTCGTGGTGGGAGCAGTGATCCTGGTGGTTTACATTCCCATTGCCCTGCTGGTGATTCGCCAACCTGACAGCAAAACGGTTGAGGCCTTTGAAGGAAAGCCACCAGTAAGGGATGATGACAATACCCGGGATATTTCGGCCATGCAAGCGCTGAAAACAGGCCCGTTCTGGTCACTCTTCATCATTTTCGGATTCGTGATTCTGTGTCTGGCTCTGATCATCACTCACCTCGTCCCTTATGCAAGGGATAGCGGTATCAGTCCCATGGCCGCTGCCAGCCTGCTGACCATCATGGGCTTGAGCAGCATCATCGGCCGCTTGACCGGCGGTTACTTTTCGGACCGCATTGGCGCCAGTCGGGTATTATTTTACTGTTTGTCGCTCCAGGGCATTATGATCCTGGCTCTGTCCTGGATGGACAGCCTGGGATGGTTCTACCTGTTTGCCCTGATTTTCGGAGCTGCCTATGGTGCAAACCTGGTCATGATTCCCCGTACCACCGCTGCCATTTTCGGAGTGAAATCCATGGGGGCTATCTACGGAGGACTGTCAGTAGCAGATGGCGTTGGATTTGCCATCGGCCCGGTTCTGGCGGGATTCCTTTTTGATCTTTCCGGCGACTACAATGATGCCTTTATTATCACAGCTGCCGGTATGTTGGTCGCGGTGACTGCAACCTTTATACTCAAAAAACGAGAATTATTGGTTGGGGGATCGATTCCTATGGCCAAAAACCGATCCCTTTAGACGAATTCCCCACCTGGGGAATTCGGTTTTCAGAGCAACTCTACCGAGATCAGGCAAATATCGATTCAATAATAAGCGAAATCGTTTTCATTCCTCAAATTATGGGCATTTGCCCATTATCTGTCAAGCCAACTCAAATCAATTTTGTCATAGAGTCCCTGGTTTTCAATATAACGGTTCTGCTTGATGGAAATATCAAAAAGGTGTTTGAATAACTGACAAACCCAAATTCGTCAGTCTAGACCACCCTATATCATGCCCAACTCATGCGATTCATTGTCCTGATTGCCTCGGTCTGCATGCAACTCTGCCTGGGTGCCACGTATTCGTGGTCATTATATGTTCAGCCGCTGCGGAGCGTCACCGGTCTATCTCAGGGTACGGTTCAACTACCTTTTACCCTTTTTTATTTTGTTTTCCCTGCCACTCTTTTCTACGCCAACCGTATTTCTTTAAAATGGGGCCCCAGGGGTTGCGCAATTTTCGGGGGGTTGTTTTTCGGCAGTGGCTGGATGGTGGCAGGCCTGGGATCTGTCCACTTCGTCTTCACTGCCTTGGGAATCGGTGTTCTGGCCGGACTGGGTGCAGGGATGGCTTACATAGTCCCCATCACCGTTTGCATGCGCTGGTTTCCCCATCACAAGGGACTGGTCACCGGCCTGGCGGTGGCAGGCTTTGGTGGGGGTGCAGCCCTTGTCACCCAGGTAGCCGGCTGGCTGATGCGAATCAGGGGGGTGGACGTGTTTACAACCATGACACTCTGCGGTTCTGTTTTTCTAATTCTGATCTGCCTGTCCGGTCTGGTCATGAAAATGCCGATCCTGACCAGACCGAAACAGATTACCCCAAAGAGCTTAAAGGAGATGGTTGGCAATCCTGCCTTCCGCCTCTTGTATGGCGCCATGTTGATCGGCCTGGCAGCAGGTTTTGTGGTTAACGCCAATCTCAAGGAGATCCAGCCGGTTCCCGACCTGAATATCGGTATCATGGCCATTTCGCTGTTTGCTGTTGCCAACGCATTGGGGCGGATTATCTGGGGGCATCTGTTCGACCAATTCAACCCGGCACAAATGATACAGTTTAATCTTGTCGCACAAGCGGCCGTCATGATGATCCTGCCTGGATTTTTGCACAGGGACGCCGTGATGCTGGTATTTGCCTTTCTTTCTGGTTTTAACTATGGCGGGATCCTAGTTATTTACGCTGCCTCCGTCGGACATCTCTGGGGAGATGAACACGTGGCAACCGTTTACGGATGGCTATTTTCAGCCAATATCCCGGCTGCCCTTTCACCCGTTCTGGCCGGTTACTGTTTCGACCAAACTGGCTCCTTTTTTCCCATTTTGTTGTCAATCGGGGGAGTACTGCTTGTCGCTGCAGGTATCGTCAGACGATATCGGCACCTGCTGCAGCCGTTGTAAAAACAAGGCTCCAGTCCAATCCCGCTTTTGTGCTTGGAATTTGTCTGGAATTTGCAGTAGCATTAGTACATAGGTCATTGGAACATGGGTCATTGAATTATGCCGTATTCGGTCCATGAAGATAGGACACCAAATTTCAACAGCAGACAGATGATAAAAATAAGCGTCAGGAAAGCAATACTACTCATACTAACGGTAACCGGGCTGGCTGGTTTTACCGGATCCCTGAGTGCACAGGAAGCTCTATCAGTTTCCAGAAGTTACCGCTCTCTGGCCATGGGTCATACAGGAATTGCCAGTGCCAACGACAGTGCCGCATTGTTTTATAATCCCGCTATCCTGGCAAATGTCAAAGGCTGGTGGCTCGACTACTCTGCCTGGACCCTGGAAACATCTGACGGCTTTACGGCCACAGAATATACGCCGATGATGGTCTCCCCTGTTTTCCCCTATATCAAGAGCGACGGCATCGATAACGGTGATAAAAGCACCTTTCTGTCCAAGGATAACCCTTATATCAGGGGTAATGCCGGGATGAACCTGACCGTTAACCTGACAGACACCGGGGTATCCATTGCCGGAAGTTACCTGATGGAGTATATAGGGACCACCACCAATAGTGAGACAGCCATTTACCAGAGGTATGACACGGTTAAGAAGGTGGGGATATCAATCCCACTGGGTATGGGGAGCTTCATTCTGGGGTTGGCAGCCACACAGATTGACCGAAAGGAGGCGTTAGATGCCACCACTGACAGCATCACCACCTGGGACCACAGCAATTCAGCAACCGGCTATGACATCGGCATCCTCTACCGCATGGCCAATAAGGCCCGTATTACCTGGGGACTGGTCCTGCAAAATCCCGGGGGTTTGACATTTGGAGACTCCCCGATCGAGGAACCTGAGCACATCGGCTTTGGGCTATCGATGAACCATGAGGTGGGTATATTCAAGATCGTACCTGCCATCGATATCCGCCAGATCAACTCCAAGGCGGAACGGAAAAACACGCTCCATGCCGGCATCGAAATCGGCATGTTTCCCAATTCAACGGGAGGGAGTTACCTCACCTATCGCGTGGGGCTCAATCAGGGCTACGCAACCCAGGGAGTTGAACTCAACTTTTTCAATCACTATATGATCGTCGGATACACGCAATATGGTGAAGAGGTGGGAGAGGGCACCGATAAACTTGAAAGCCGCAGATCAATCCTCTACTTCTCACTCGGGCTCTAGCCCCCTCTCCGTTTTTTCCTTAGGACAGGGTTGACAGAGCGTCTCTTTCGAACGCCATAATCTCGCCTTCACGCCCGTCAACGATTTTGGAGATCCAGTCCGGATCGGACAGTAGTGACCGTCCCACTGCCACCAGTTCGAACTCATCGGCCTCCACCCGTCTGACCAGCTCATCTATACCGGTCGGATTTGCGGTCTTGCCACCAAAGGAAGAGGTAAAGGTACTATCCAACCCAACACTCCCAACCGTTATCACCGGCTTTCCTGTTATCTTCCTGGCCCAGCCAGCCAGGTTCAGTGAGGACCCTTCGAACTCAGGCTCCCAGAATCGCCGGGTACTTGCATCGAAAACATCGACACCCGCTTCAGACAAAGGTAACAGGAACCGCTCCAGCTCTTCCGGCGTATACGCCAACTTGGCTTTGTAATCCTGCTGCTTCCACTGGGAGAATCTGAACACCACCATAAAATTGTTACTGACAACCTCCCGAACCGCCCGAATGATTTCCAGGGCAAACCTCAAACGACGTTCCAGGCTGCCGCCATATTCATCCGTCCGTTGATTTGACTTTTCCCAGAAGAACTGATCGATAAGGTATTCGTGGGCACCATGGATTTCAATGCCATCAAAACCAAGGTCCTCCGCATTTCTGGCAGCCTCTGCAAATGCTGCCACTACTTCATGGATCTCCTCCACTGTCAAACCTATGGTTTCAACTTCCCCTTCCTTTTCAACTGTCATTGGACCGTATCCGGGAACTGAAGCATCGGGTTCAATTCCCTTTTTGCGAATATACCCAACGTGCCACAGTTGGGGTATAATCAAACCGCCAGCCCCGTGAACATCCTCTACCACCTTTTTCCATCCTGCCAGAGCAGCATCACCGTGAAAAGCAGGCACATTTGGATACCCGTTTGCCCCCTTGTGGTCGATGGTCGTCCCTTCGGTAATAATCAATCCGACTTTGGACTCTGCGCGTTTGCGATAGTATTCTGCCACATTCTCTCCGGGCACACCCTTCGGGGAAAAATTCCGGGTCATGGGTGCCATCACGATTCTGTTTCTTAGTTGTACAGACTTAATGTCAAAAGGCTGAAACAGTTTAAAAGATTTTAAATCAATAGCATTAGCAGTTTGTTCCATAATAAAACTCCTTTATCTGACAGTTTAAACTGTCAGTGTTATAACATCATTCCACCGGCGCTGCCGGGCTTCGTATGTTTACGTTTACAATTCCTCTATGGATTGCAGATTCCTTATGTATATAGGATCACACTGAAACTTCCGTGCCAATTTCCGCCTTTTTCAACCAGCAGGTCACCACTGCGGGATCAGTTGTTTTTCTCCCTTCCATCTATGGCTTCTACCCCGGCAGGAATTCCTGCGACTGGATTTGTAAAACCTGCATATTCCATGTTTCACGCCGGTCCCTCATGATTGGTGATGTCAAATTCAGATGGGGAGACTCATTGGTTACCCCTTATTAATCAAGATATTCCGGCTTATCATTTTACAATAAAAAAAATATAATTCCTGGCAGATATGTTGGCACAGAACTTTCAGTATTGATTACCTAACGGGCCCACTGAACGGCTTTGCAACCAGGCGGCCTGTCAAATTGAATAACATCGTACCGAAACCATTCAACCAATTGCTACCGGACCGAAAATGGCTGAAATTATGTTAAAGGGGAATCCCATTCACACATCTGGGGATCTTCCTGCAGAGGGATCACAGGCCCCTGATTTTTCACTCACCAAGACTGATCTGTCAGATGTGCGTTTATCAGACCTGAAAGGAAAACGAGTGATTCTGAACGTTTTCCCCAGTATTGACACTGCCGTGTGCGCTACCTCTGTTCGCAAGTTCAACGAGGAAGCAAGCCGTTTTGTGAACACAGAAGTGCTTTGTGCTTCGTTGGACCTGCCCTTTGCGCACAACCGCTTCTGCGGAGCTGAAGGGATTGAGAATGTTTCATCGGTGTCCGAATTGCGAAATCGAGATTTCGGAAACGACTATGGTTTGCGGATTATCGACGGACCCCTGGCCGGCCTTTTGTCTCGGTCGGTTATCGTTATAGATGAAAGCGGGAAAATCATCTACACTGAGCAGGTACCTGAGATCTCACAGGAACCTGACTATCAGGCTGCAATTGATGTGTTATCTTAACCGGCAGAAATTGAAAAAATAGCTAAGTTCTGCTAGTAGCAGTTGACCGTCTAATAAGGGGTTAGTATGTTATTTTTAATGATTCGCTTTTCTGTTAGTCTAAAAATGCGGCCGGCATTGGCTGGTCGTTCAATCAAAACAAAAATGTGGAGGAAAATATGTCAGCACTCGATCTGTTAAAAAAAGAGCATCTGCTCATTCAACGATATCTAGACAATCTCAGCGTCGCGCAGGATCTGCTAATTGAAAGAGAAAACGTTCCCGCTTCAGTTATTACTAAAGCGATTCGGTTCGCGAAAGATTTTATGAACAAGACCCACCACTTTAAGGAAGAATATGTCCTTTTCCTGAAGCTGGCCGAGAAAAAAGGTGGAGCGCTGGATCCCCAGATTACATCTCTTCGTGATCAGCATGAGAGCGGTCGTGCACTTGTGGCTAAAATCAAGGAAACCCTGAACGGATACGAAAAAGGGGATGAGGTTGCTTTCAGTGCGCTGGCGGAGAACATGGGCTACTACGTTTCTCTAGAAAAATCACACCTTCATCGTGAGAACCATGTGTTCTACCCGATGGCAGAAGAGGTTTTTTCTGCTGAGGAAATGGCTGGATTCGATGTTGAATTTGCCAAAATCGATGAGAAGCAGGGAAAGGGTACCTTTCAGAAAGGTGTTGAGATAGTCGAGGGAATTGAAGCAGACATGAAAGAGAAATTTGGCGCTGTCTACCGCGACAGGTACGAAGATGCTGTCAAAGCACATGAGCACAGCTGATAAAAACCAGAAGGTCGCGCTCTCTTTTAGGCGGCCTTCTCCCTCTTCTTGCCCTGCTTGACGATAGTCAGATTTTTCCGAAATAGACCTTGCGGACAACCCTTTCCAGTAATCATTGCTTGCCAAGGGTAGCCGGATTTCAGCATAATAAACCAGACGGGCATCGGTACAAGTAGTGCCAGGCCTGAACAGGAAGTTGAAAACAGATATTCGCACTCCCGGAAGCCCGTCGACCACTTTTTCAATTCTATGCTGAAAACACGATGAAAATCACCACCAAATGTCGGTACGGAATCCGTGCCATGGTTGAAATCGGATGCAACTATCCGGAACGCCCCACAACCAGAAGAGAAATTGCTGCAAATCAGAACCTCGACGATTCCTATCTTGAAAATATTCTACTGGATCTGAAGAGCCATGAGATTGTACGTTCCATACGGGGCGTCAAGGGTGGCTTTGTGCTGAACAAACCCCCCGAAACCATCACATTGCTTGATATCGTTGAATCTCTACAGGGCGAAATCATGCCCGCAAAATGTGTGATAACACCTGAGTCTTGCGACCGCTCCGCCAAATGTGTCACCCGACCAGTCTGGGTTAGGATGCAGCAGGCGCAAAAGGAGGTTTTACAATCCGTGACCATCCAGGACCTGTTGAATGAGGAACTGGAAAACTGCCATCTGGAAATTCTGGAACCAAATTAAGGCTTTCAGACTGAAGGTTGTTTATCTTTTCAACACACTGATCCGCAGTCGTGTCCAGCCACTTGAAATCAGCGGAAAACCGCTTATCGGGCAGGCAGTCACAACAGATAAACCAGAAAATGACAATAATACTGCCGGAGTTTTATCACGCAAAGTCCGCCCTGGAATCCAATAACATCACCTGTATTTCTTCCAGAGATGCCGCCAGACAGGATGTCCGGCCGCTGCGAATCGGAATATTGAACATCATGTCCAATATTCAGACCTACGAATTCAACCTGCTTTATCCCCTCGGCAAATCAATTTTGCAGATCGTTCCCGTCTGGATTAAACTCAATACGTTCTCCTATGATACGTCGAGCCAGGAGCACCTGAAGGACCTCTACATTTCATTCAGGGACGCAGTCAGCGAAAAAGCTCTGGACGGGTTGATCATAACCGGATCCGTTGCTGAAGAACTTGAATTCGAAGAGATTGAATACTGGGATGAGGTAAAGAGTATTATTGGTTATGCAGCTAAAAACATCATTGCCACCATGGGTATCGGGTGGGGGGGCATGGCCCTGGCAAAATCCATCGGAATTGACAAGACACCGCTCAAGTCCAAATTGTGCGGCATCTATTCAACCCGTAACCTCTCGACCCATCACGTCATCACCGGTGATCTTGATGACATCTTCTGCTGCCCCCAGAGCCGTTATTCCGGATACCCCGATCAGGTACTGGAGGCCGAAAGAGACAAGGGTTTGATCAACCTGCTGGCCTACTCGGAAGAGACCGGCTACACGGTTTTTGAAACTACCGACAGGCGGTTTCTGATGCACCTCGGGCATCCTGAATACAACTCCGGCCGCTTGAGGGAGGAATGTTTAAGAGACAGGTCAGGAAAGCAGGACGTTGCAAACGCATGTGTTAATTTCGATCTGGAAAAACCAGTTAACAACTGGCGCTCCCACCGCAACGAGTTTTTCAGCCAGTGGATCAAGAATATTTATACCGAAACCAGTTACAACTGGATCAGCACATGATTTGAATCCGAAGCGTTCAAGAACTGGTCAGGCCTGTCAGTGACAAGAAGGCAATAGCTAACCTGCCGACCCGCCATTGAACATTTTACAGATCAACCTCAAAAGAGAAGGTGATGATGAGCCAGAAATATAGAATAGAAACCCGGGCCGTGCACGCAGGTCAGGTACCGGACGCTGAAACGCATTCCCGCGCTGTTCCCATCTACCAGACCTCTTCGTACACATTTGAAAGCCCGGAACACGGTGCTCGCCTGTTTGCACTGCAAGAGGCTGGAAACATCTATACCCGCATCATGAACCCCACCACTGACGTATTTGAAAAACGAATGGCGGACCTGGAAGGGGGTGTTGGTGCACTGGGAGTGGCGTCCGGGCAGTCGGCTATTTTTCTGGCCCTCAGCAATATTGCCGGTGCCGGCGACGAAATCGTGAGTGCATCCAATCTGTATGGTGGTACATATACGATGTTCAGCCATACAATGCGACATTACGGCATCACGGTTCGTTTCGGTAATGGTGCAGATCTCGATTCATTGAAATCGCTGATCAACGATAAGACAAAGGCCATTTATGCTGAGACCATTGGCAATCCGGACGGTAATATCTGCGATCTGCCAGCTATCTCCAAATTAGCGCATGACCATGGAATTCCTCTGGTTGTCGACAGCACGTTCACCACACCGATCATCTGCCGACCGTTTGAACATGGGGCGGACATCATCATTCATTCTGCCACAAAATTTATTGGCGGGCATGGCACGTCCATCGGCGGCATTGTCATCGATTCCGGAACATTTGACTGGGCAGGCAGCGGCAAATTTCCCATGCTGAGTACCCCGGACCCGTCCTATCATGGACTGGTATACACAGACGCCATTGGAGCAGCAGCCTATATCACCAAATTACGGGTTACCCTGTTGAGAGATGTCGGGGCTGCAGTCAGTCCATTTAACTCATTTCTTTTTCTGCAGGGTCTTGAAACCCTGCATCTCAGGGTCGAACGACACAGCGAAAACGCACTCAAGGTAGCCCGTTTTCTCGAAAACCATGACAGGGTTGCCTGGGTAAAATTCGCGGGACTTCCCAGCCACGGGGACCATGAGCTGGCCAAAAAACTGTTCCGTGATGGTTTATTTGGCTCCATCTTTACCTTTGGTGTCAAAGGTGGAGAAGAAGCGGGTCGCCAGTTTATCAAAAAGGTCAAACTGGCCTCACTGGTAGCCAACGTGGCGGATGCCAAGACCCTTGTTATTCAGCCGGCAACGACAACTCATCAGCAGCTTTCCGTTGAGGAGCAAAAGGCCGCAGGGGTTAGCCCGGACATGATCCGGCTGACAGTGGGCATCGAAAACGTCGACGATATCATTGAAGATCTCAATCAAGCACTGGAAAACTGACAGACAACGGACACAATCACATGAATATCAATCAGAGAATCAAAGAGCTGGCACCGGAACTGACCAACTGGCGACACCAGCTTCACGCCTGGCCTGAAACAGCCTTCGAAGAAATACGAACAGCTGAATTCGTGGCCCAAAAGCTTGCGTCATTCGGGCTTAAGGTTGAAACTGGTATCGCCAAAACAGGTGTTGTCGGTACCCTGCAGAAAGGATCCGCCAATCTGCCGGCCATCGGCCTGAGAGCAGATATGGACGCATTGGACATAACGGAAGAGAACGACATACCCTATCGATCCGAAAACCCCGGAAAAATGCACGCCTGCGGTCACGACGGCCATATGACCATGCTTTTGGGAGCAGCCCAGGTGCTCGCCGAAAGTGACGATTTCAAGGGCACGGTTCATTTTATCTTTCAGCCGGCAGAGGAAAATGAAGGCGGTGCCGGCCTCATGGTCAGGGAGGGGTTGTTTAAACAATTTCCAGTGACAGGGGTGTACGGACTTCATAATTTTCCCATGCTCCCCCTCGGCTATTTTGCCATCACCAGCGGACCCATGATGGCTGCATTCGATATTTTCGATGTACACATCAGGGGCAAAGGCGGACATGGCGCTATGCCGCAACAGGGGCGGGATCCCATTGTAGCAGCATCCTACATGATCAACCAGTTTCAGAGCATCGTCAGCCGCAATCTCGATCCCATCGAAGGGTCAGTCATCAGCGTCACACAAATCAATGGTGGTACGGCTTACAACATAATTCCGGATGAGGTCCATCTCAGGGGAACCACCCGGCACTTTAACCCCCTTATCCAGGACACCATTGAAGCGCGAATGCGTAACATTGTGGAAGGGGTCTCCAAATCGATGGAAGTTAATGCCGAAATAACCTATGAAAGACGATACCCTGCAGTGATCAACAGCCCTGCTGAAACGGAATTTGCCATTGCAGCTGCCAGAGCGACAGCCGGGAGGGATCAGGTGATCACAGACATGCCACCGGTCATGGGATCAGAAGATTTTGCCTTTATGCTCCAGGAAAAACCCGGGGCCTACATCGCTCTGGGTGCAGGAGAGCCAAATGTCGGCGGAATGCTTCACCAATCCCGCTATAACTTCAACGACGACCTGCTGCCAACGGGTGTGCTGTATTGGAAGACACTGGTCAGGAATCTGTTACCGATCAATGATTAATCCCCAATAATCTGAAATAGTCGTCGAAATCACCGTCCTGCGGGACGGTCCCTCAAAACCCCGATTCAATACGCTGTTTGCGAACGAAATTCCCATGGAAACCATCGAACTGTTGCACAATATCAGCAACATTATCATTAATACCGATTCCCAAAGCAGTGCACTGCAAAAGGTGGTTTCCCATCTCAGCCAGTTCCTGGAGAGCGACGTCTGCTCTATCTATCTCCTGAATAAAGCCAAAGACGGCCTGTTGCTCTCAGCGACAAAGGGTCTACACAATGACGCGGTAGGGAAGGTCAGCATGAGTCTGAACGAGGGGCTTACAGGACAGGCCTTCAGCAGCGACAGCTACCTGATCGTCAACGATGCCGGCAAACACGAACGTTTCAAATATTTCCCTGGAATCGGCGAAGAACCGTTCAACACGTTTATCGGGATCCCGCTTAAAAGCCGAAAATCCTCCATTGGCGTCCTAGTCTTTCAGTTCAAGGAGAAACGGGACAACACACCAGTCATGGAGAAGTTGCTGGTTACCGTCTCATCTATCGTTTCGGGGCTTGTGTTGAAGTTCAACCTGCTGGACATCAGCGGAGAGATGCAACTACGGCAGCAGCATGATCTGGTTCTGCAGGGGGTGCCTCTCTCTGACGGCATCGCCATCGGCCAGCCGGTACATGTTATTTACAACTATATTGAAAGCACACAGGATACCTTTGATCCGGAAAGTGAAGTCAGGGATCTGGCTTATGCATTTGACGTCACGAAAATAGACCTGAGCGAACTGATCACCAAGATCGACGAGAGTGGCGAACAGATCAGTTCCGAAATATTTCATGCCCATCTCCTGATGCTGCAAGACGGCTCCTTTAAAAGGGACATGGTCACGCATATCATTTCCTACAACAAGGGTGCCGCTTTCGCCATTCGACACGTTTCAGAAAACTATATTAAAAAATTCAGAGCCATCCCGGATCCTTACCTGAGGGAAAGGGCTGCCGATGTGGAAGATATCTGCCAGCGCCTCCTGACCAACCTAGGTGTTTTGAACAAAGAGGCAAAACTCCAAGACAACAGTATCGTGATCTCTGACCGGTTAACGCCGGGTGAGACAGCCTCCCTCGATATGGAGAAGGTTTGCGGCTTCATCACTGAAAAAGACGGGCCAACCTCCCACACTGCGATTCTCGCTCGCAGTCGTCAAATACCGGCAGTCAGCGGGGTTCACAACCTGCTCGGAAACACCGAAGCTGCGAAAAACATCATCGTAGACGGATTTAAGGGGGAGGTTATTGTCAATCCGTCGAAAAAAACCCTGGAGATATACACACGCCAACAGAAAGAACATGCACGGCAGCAGCAGACAGAAGTATTATCAGTACCGTTTGTTAACCAGATCAGCAAATACGGAGCAAAAATCCAAGCCAATGTCTCCAGTGTAATGGATACGGAAAAGGCAGCCAGCTTGAATGCAGACGGCATCGGCCTTGTGCGGACTGAAATATTTTATCTCCAGAACCAGGGTGACTTTGACTATGAAACACAACTGAACCTTTACCAGCAAATTGCCCAGGCATTTCCATCCGGTCCGATCATCTTCAGGTTATTGGATATCGGAGCCGATAAAAGAAACCGGAACGATATGGCTGAGGACAACCCCGCGTTGGGATTGAGAGGCATTCGGTTGTTGTTAAAGGAAGGCGATCTGATGAAAGACCAGATCAACTCCCTGCTTGAGGTCAGCGCCAACCACCTGATCAAAATCCTGATTCCGTTCATCAGTGATGCGGAGGAGTTTTCCTGCATAGCCGGAATCATCCGGGAGGCCGCTGCAAAAAAGAATCTGCCCTCCCCACCCATCGGGGCTATGATCGAAATTCCGTCTGCCGCTTTCATATTGGAAGAGCTTCTCGAAACAGCTGATTTTTTCAGCGTTGGAACCAATGACCTGTTCCAGTACTTCTGCGCTGTCGATCGTAACAATCCCCGGGTCAGCAGCATGTACAACCCAGATACCAAGGCCTTTATCAGGTTGTTGACCATGATATTCGAAAAGGTCCAACATTCAGACAAAGAGATTGAGATATGTGGGGAAATCGCAGCCGATCCCCAGGTGCTGACGAAACTTCTGGAGATCGGATACCGCAATTTCAGCATTAATCCCTATTCCATTCATCCCACCCGTCGAAACCTGTTGAACTGGTTTTCAGAAAAGGCAGGTTGACATTGGAGACAGCTGGTGAAAAAATGCACCACAAAGCTTAATAAATTTGAAACCAACAGAGGAAATATGTTTGACAGCAAAGCATTGATGGAAGCCGTGATTGGCGGAGACGATTCGACAGCAGTTGAGCTGGTTAACACCGGTTTAGCTGAAGGTGTAGCGGCTACGGAGATCCTGAACGGCAGCCTGATTGCCGCCATGGATGTCGTCGGTGACAGAATGGAGAGCGGTGATATTTTCCTGCCCGAGGTTCTGATGGCAGCCCGGGCCATGAGTGCCGGAGTTGAAATACTGAAACCACTGATGACTGCGGATGAGCAGGGAATTAAGGCTGGCGTCGTTATCGGGACCGTCAAGGGAGACCTGCATGACATCGGCAAAAACCTGGTTGCTATGTTACTGGAGAGTGGAGGACTAGATGTCACAAACCTGGGGGTGGATGTGTCACCTGAAGCATTCATGGAGCAGGTAAAGGAGAAAAATGTCAGAATTGTCTGCCTCTCAGCCCTGTTAACAACAACCATGCCCATGATGAAAGAGACCATCAACCTGATTGTCGAAAACGGTTTGAGAGACCAGGTCAAGATCCTGGTGGGCGGCGCCTCCGTCACGCAAGCCTATGCCGAAGAGATAGGTGCCGACGGATATGCCCCTGACGCAGGATCGGCAGCCCGACTGGTGAAATCCATGATGGCCGAGTAAACCATTACAAAAGACGCTGACGCCTGCAAAATAAGGTTAAATCCTTATTTCAGGCGCCTATAAATCCCTAAGTCTTCATCAGAGTAATGGAAGTATTGACTATGCACGTTGTCAACAAATTCCTCGAAAGCCTGGTATCCTGCCTCATCCAATGACGCAGAGTACAGGTTGACAAGCAGATCATGGGCAATGTAATCCTCGCTGATCTCAATAAATCCTTCGTCCTGGGTCCAGGTCACCTTGCTCTCTTCCTCTCTTGAAACAATTCCGGAAATCGTATGGGAGCCGTCTATGATAATAGAAATATACCGCTCCTTTTTCTCAGCCATATACCGTTTTATTCTACGATGAGGCACCAGGGTATCAAAGGGAATATTTTCCCCAAAATAGATTCCCCGTAGTGCCACCCCTCTCTGCACAGCATTTTCCAACTCTTCTGTCAGTTCCCTTATCTCTTCATCCCAAATGGAGATGGCAATTCTCTTTTCTGCGCCCCTGATTAACAGAACTAAAAAACCAATAATGTTCTGCCGACCTTTGATCACCACTAATCTGTCATCCTGTTTTTTCTCCGAGTAAACCCGGTTCGCGAATTGCGAGATATTGGAAAACAGATCTTCGTATCTGATTTTAAGTTTTTTAATGAAGATGTCCGGATCTACAGGATAGTAAAGCTTATTCTTGCCCTCTTCCTGCTCAAAAACCATCTGCTTTGCTATCAGGTTTTTCAACACCTCATAAATACGTGACCTGGGGATCCCGGAGTTCTTACTCAGTGCGTATCCGTTCAGCGGAAATTCTTCCAGTAGATTGAGGTAGGCTTTACATTCATATTCTGAAAACCCAAGCTGTTTCATGTCATTCGTGACCACTGTTTTTTGATCCATCTTCCCCTCTCTATGGGTCGGCTCAAAAATTACTCAAGTGTTTCCCATTTGCGAAAAGGAAACACTGAGTTATTTTTGAACGATCTCTAAACGCCAAAAAACAAAACCGAATAGGTTACCACCACAGCACCGATAACCGGAATGATAATACCACCTTTCCACAGGCCAAATACCAGCGCGAAAAGAATACCGGCAATGCCGGCAACTGGCATATCCGGTGTGGAATTAAATACCCCTGGTACAATCAGTGCGCCAATAGCCGCAACAGGAATACATTTCAGAAACGAGTCCACCCGTTTGGGAATCTCCTTGTTGGTCAACATCAGAAAGGGTAACAATCGCGGGATATAGGTCACCGCTGCCATACCGAAAATGATGGGAATGACATTATCCATAGACCTCCTCCCTGACGTCATCAACCATGAAAAATGTCCCTGCCAAGGCCACAACCAGTATACAGACAATGATCGTCCAACCGTCCGGCAGGATGTCCAGCTTGATTAAAACACTGTTCAGCAACCCGGATGCGATTGCTAATACAACTGCCTTTATCGAGTTTTTCAGCTCCGGCACCAGGATGGCCAACAGCAACGCGTACAGGGCAACCCCCATGCTTTTGGTTAGTATATCCGGTAAAAACCCGCCGAGAATATAACCCGCAACAGTTCCGCTGACCCAGGCAGAGTAGGCGGACAGTTCCAACAAAAACACAAATCTTTTTGTAAGGGTACCTTTTCTGAAGGAGAGAACCGAAAATACCTCGTCTGTGACACCAAACGCCATCAGGACATGTGCCCTTCTGCTCATTTGGCTGACACGTGTGGACAGCGACGCACTCATCAGAAAGTGCCTGAAATTGACCAGAAGGGTGGTCAAAATCACCCCGCCTCCTCCCATACCTGTCATTAGAAGATTCAGGGCGATAAACTGACTGGCTCCTGCAAACACCACTGCAGAAAATAGAAAGCACTGCAGAAGGGTAATCCCACACCCCTTGGATAGTATTCCGAAGGCAACAGCGGCGGGAACGTAGCCAATGAATATGGGAATAGCGGCCTTAAATGCCTGTTCAACTTCTTTTGTCATGGTTCCAATCATCCTGGGTTAAAAAAACCACATCTTTCAACAGATCAATCTAGTGACTATCATAGTAACTACTAATAAATTTGTCAAGAGGTCCGTCTCTCGCGCACTTGTCTTACAGGAAATATAATTTTTTACTATACAAGTTGAACAGTTGGTATTGACCTATTTCAAAGATGTAATTACACTGTAACATATAAAACTATGTAACTACAAAACGAGGCTTAAGATGATTTTAGATATTGTTAAAATTGGAAATTCAAAAGGTGTTCGATTACCAAAATCACTATTGGATGGGATAACGTCAAGCAAAGTCGTTGCTGAAAGAAAGGGTGATTTAATTATTTTACGACCAAGCAATCCAAGGGATGGGTGGGAGAATCAAATCAAAAAGGTCTTAGCTGAAGAAAAAAATAGAGATGATGGCATTTTGCCAGAGTATGAGGAAATCACAAACGAGTTTGATGAAGAGGAATGGACATGGTAAGAGGTGATGTCTACTTGGTGGATCTAAATCCTACAAAGGGTGCTGAGATAAGGAAAACAAGACCTGCCGTGATTATCTCTCCTGATGAAATGAATAGTACATTGAAAACAATTATCATTGCACCGTTAACGAGCACCATTCGTGCTTATCCTTTTCGGATTGATTGTACTTTTCAAAAAAAAAAGGGGCAGATTGCACTCGATCAAATTAGGTCATTGGACAAAAAAAGGCTCATCAAAAAGATGGGTACCTTTTCTACCTCTAAAATTAATGGTATTTTGCACAAACTATCGGTGATATTCTCTCCATAATAATGATTCATGAAAAGCTTTCGTTTATAAGAAATCAAATATCAAACACCAAAGGGTGATTTTGATTTTCCAAAAAGTCCAATCGACTACCAACCCTCACCGCTAAGCCCCGTAAAATGGAGAAAGTCATTATCTCCACCATTTGACCCCCATATTTACCATATCACTTGAAATACCTGCTCCGTAGCCCTTTAAAATTAACTATCCTGTGATTCTCCTTGATTTTCTCCTCAAAAATCCCACTTCCCGTTATTTACTTCTATTTCATTTTAACACCCCGTGGTTAAGCCAATTTAGGACAACTTTTAGGACAAGAATTTTTTCGATTCTCTAAGTGTCCTGCTAAAGCCAGTCCAAACGGTAGGTTGAAAGTTTTCTACTTTTAATTTGCTTTTCAGAACCAATTTCGAATAGAATAGTGAACATTTGTATCCTTTTATAGCGCTCAGAATCGTTCCTGAACTTTTCAGGTTTGATCATGACCATCCTCAGCATTTATCACCCCAGGGACCCGAAAGTCTCACCTCTATGGCAGATATTCAATCGGCACTATGACGACTTTGAAAAATCGTACCCAGAAAAATTCGAGAAAAAGTACGGGTTTTTCAGACCGGTGGTCGGAGAAGTGGTTCGAAGTTATCTGAAATGCGGGGACCTGAAACAGGGATTTGCCAGAGTGCGTTGTAATGATTGTGGATATGAATATCTGCTCCAATTTTCTTGTAAAACAAGGTGTTGCTGTCCATCATGCCAAGCCAAACGGGCGATTATTCTTGGCCATCATTTAAACGAGAATGTCCTATTCCCGGTTCCACATCGGCAATATGTTTTCAGTATTCCCATTATGCTTAGAATCTATTTCAAGTACGACCGTTCCTTGCTGGGCGGGCTGTGTCAATGCGCATACAGGAGCTTGTTGACTTTTCTCAGGGAAGTTATCGGACTTAAACAGGGGGTGCCGGGCGCGGTGATGGCGGTACACACTTTTGGAGCCGATCCCGCGAAATGGCATCCTCACCTCCATGTTCTCGCAACTGATGGACTTTTTTCGGATACCGGCACCTTTTATGTGATGAAAAATGTGGATCTAAAACCTTTGGAAGAGCTATTTCGAGCGCAAGTGTTCAAAATGATAAAAAAGGAGGAAAAGATCACAAACGAGATTATAAACAAATTATCCATCTGGAAACACTCCGGTTTCAGTGTCGATAACGGGGTTCGGATTAAAAAGGATGACAAGGAAGGGCGGGAAGCCATTGTTCAGTATATGGCGCGAAACGTATTCAGTGCCCGGAACATTACTTACATTGAGAAAACCGGGAAAGTGATTTATCGCACTAACAAAATACAAAAAGGTCTAAATAAAAAGAATTTCGCGGTTTACGCGGCCGAAGAATTTATAGCCGCCATAACCCAGCATATTCCGAAAAAATCATTTCAGACTACTCGTTATTACGGCTACTATTCGAACAAGCTAAGGGGGCTCAGGGCTAAATCTGACACACTTTCCTGCACAGAGAGCGATACGCAAATAATCCCCGATGAAGTTAACGTCATTGATGTTTCTAAATATCAACCCAAAAATGTTCCCTCCTTGACATGGCGGGAATGTATCAAAAAGATATGGAAAGACGATCCCCTGATTTGCCCGGAATGCCAGTCTGAAATGAAAATCATCTCGTTCATCGAAAATCCAAAAATTATAAAGAAGATCCTGAAATATCTGAACTTATGGGAAGAGGAGTCTGCTCGTGATCCACCTCGTCCACCTGAAATACCGGATGAGATCATCTATGTTCCCATTGAGGATACGGCATGGGATCAGCACGAAAATCCGGGTTTTGCGGGTTAACGGTTCCGAGACTTTTAAAAAAGGAAGTTTCGAGGAAGGAGTCCTTCTATTCTGAATTCCACGAACAAGTCAAAAATTGTGACCTGCTCAACATTCACTCCGACATTTGATCCTTTTTTTCCGGCCGGTCTCCTTTTCCATTCCATTTTTCCACTCCGAAACGACAATCATGACTGAAAACCGGAAAAACAGCTCTGACTTTAAAAAACCAAATTCCTATCATCTCAAGGTGTATTTTTCATTCGTTATAATAGCCTGTTAACTACGAATCAGGTCTTTTTTGCCATTTGTTCTAGAGACGTCTAATTTTGGTTGCTCTTTTCTCAGAAGGGGCATAATTGATCAAATTAAAGCAATATCCTGTACCCAGATATTTGGACATATTTATTAATCAGTTTAACTGAGATTTCTATGACGCATTTCTAATTGAATCTCCCCTTTGAGTGGGGAAAGGGGTGATGTTAAGCCATGAAATTATGATTGACACAAAAGATGTGGCTGAATAGTATCTAATATATCGACTTGATACATACCAACATGGAGTGTCATATGCAAGATAAGATTTTGTTAGGTTTTTTAATGAACGGTAGGAAGACGGGTTATGAGGTAAAGAAGTTGATGGAGGGCAGCACCTCTTTCTTCTTTAACACCAGCCTGGGGAGTATCTATCCGGCTTTTCGAAAGCTCGAAAAAAATGGTCTGGTAAACCTGGAGCAGAGTGTAGAGAGTGGTCGGGTCAAGAATACTTATACCATCACCCCGGAAGGCAGACAGGCGTTTTCCGAGTGGCTTGAAAAAAGTGCAGGGATCCAGAAGGTGAAGGAGGAGTTCCTGCTGAAGATATTTTTCTTTTCCGAACTGCCTGAGGAAAAGCGGAAAAGGCAGATCGAGGAGTATGTCAGCAGGTTAGCCGGAAAAGTTGAGAAGTTGACCTTGATGAAAGAAGGATTGGCAGTGAACGATGTTGATGCTTACATGATGAAAACACTGGAGTTTGGTATAGACTACCACACTTTTTTAAAAGAGTGGCATCAACGCTTTCTTTTGAGTATGACAAGAAAAAAGGATCTGTAACCGTTTCCTGCCCAACAGAAAGAGTCCGCACCATCAAACATAGAGGAGATCCTGATGAAGATTACGGTATTAAACGGCAGTCCCAAAGGGGATTTGAGTGTCACGCTTCAGTATATCAATTTCATCCAGAAGAAATATCCGGAAATTGAGATTTGCGTTCATCACGTTGCGCAGAAAATCAAGGCCATTGAGAAAAACGAGGCTAAATTTCAGGAAATCATGGCAGATGTCGCCTCATCAGATGCTGTCTGGTGGTCAACCCCGATTTATGTGTTCCTGGTACCGTCCCAATACATCCGATTTATCGAGCTGATTTCGGAAAGGGGGGCCGGGGACAGTTTCAAGAACAAGTACACAGCTGTTTTCTGCACGTCGATCCATTTTTATGATCATACCGGCATCAACTTTATGCATGCGTCTTGTGATGACCTGGAAATGAAATTTGTGGATTTCTTTTCATCTGATATGTACGACCTGACCCAGGATGAATCACAGGAGCGGTTACTGAGTTTTGCGGGCCAGTTTTTTTCAACAGTTGAAAAGTGCGATCCGGTTCCGAGGGTTTTTCAGCCCTTAAAAAGGCGGGAGTTTTCCTATCTGCCGGGACCTTCTGGAAAACCGATTGACCTACAGGGAAAAAGAGTATTGCTGCTGGCGGATCGCCAGGAGGAGGGCTCTAATCTTGAAGAAATGATCCAGAGGTTTCTGGGTTCTTTTTCCAGCACTGTTGAACGAATTAACCTGAGTGATGTCGGCATCAAGGGGGGATGTCTGGGCTGTGTTCAGTGTGCGTTCGACAACGAGTGTGTGTATCAGGACAAGGATGGATATATCGAGTTTTACAGGCAGAAGGTTACCACTGCCGACATATTTGTTTGTGCCAGCGACCTGACGGGTCGATACCTCTCGTCCGCCTGGAAGCAGTTTTATGATCGGCGGTTTTTCAATACCCACATCCCGACCATGGCGGGAAAGCAGATCGCATTCATCATTTCAGGCCCCCTGAGTCAGATTGCCAATCTCAGGGAAGTTCTCAATGCATCAGTGGAGATGGATCACGCCAACCTGGCCGGAATTGTCACAGATGAGTTCGGGGATTCTGCCGCAGTTGATAGCTTGCTGGATCGATTGGCTGAAAAATCGGTGGGCCTCTCCGAAAAGGGTTTTGTAAAACCGGAAACATTTCTGGGAGTGAGCGGAAGGAAAGTTTTCAGGGATGCTGTCTGGGGCCGGATGCGGTTCCCGTTTCTGGCTGATCACAAATTCTATACCGAAAACGGGTACTATGATTTTCCCCAGGAGGATACGGAAGCACTGGAGTTCAGCCTTGAGATGATTGAAGCGGTAAAGGACCCGGAAACCAGGGAGGAGATCCGAAAGTCATTGAAGTCGTCAATGGTCGAATCACTCAAACACATTGTAGAGACACGCTAGCATTATACCAGGCTCATTACATCACGAGTCTGTGTTGGATTTGCCCGAGCTGATATGTGGGTCAGGTCTATCACTCCGTTCGTTTCCGGGAGACAAACCTGACTGTTTTTGATCGAATCAGGGATTCATTTCATATGTAGCTTTCTTTGAAATGACAAACTGATCCCAAACCCGGTTGAAGCGATCCTGATCAACCACCGGCTTCCGAATCATCTCGAGAGAGATCGCCATCTGCTTATCCGTACTGCTGGTCTTGGAATAAAGCTGCAGAGCAAACTTGGAGAAATCTCGCACCATCACGTCAAACATCTGGTCCAGAATATCGTCTGCCAACCCCTTGATCTTCGCATTTTCAATAATCAGCTGACCATATACCACCAGCGTAAACAACTCCCCAACAATCAACAGGAAGTCAATATCCTTCCCCTGCTCCTGGTCAGGTGTCGCTTCCAGCATGAAGCGGCTGAATACCTCGATCTGTTCCTTGAAAAGGGTCACATTAGGCAGGTCGACGCTGTCATAAGCTGCATGGTAATCATGGAACTGAATGCCGCCAAGCCCTTTGGTGGCTCCCTGGTTGAACAGAAAATCGTCATTCACAGCATCTGTTCTTTCGGGGATCTCCGGAAACTCACCCGGATTGAAAAAGAAGTTGGGCATGAATTTCATGATCAGCGCCATATTCACATGTACGGTCCCTTCCAGCTTCGGCAGCGCCCGAATATCTATTGCAGCAACCGAAAAATACTGGTCCTTCTCAAACCCCTTGGCAGCCATCACATCCCATAAGTGATTAATCACGTCCTCACCCTGGGTGGTAACCTTCATCTTGACCATGGGATTGTACAATAAGTACCGGCGGTCGGTGGCGGAAGCACTGCGCATGTAGTCACAGGCTCTCAAACCGAAGAGTTTCATCGCTGTCAGTCGGCAATAGGCATCGGTAAACAGCTGCTTGATATGCGTGAAATCTGTTACAAAGTGATCAAACAATCGCCTGCTGGATGCATGGTTCAAGGCTTCGTAAAAGGCGTGTCCGCAGATACCGATGGATGCCCAACCCAGGTTGTACTTACCCACGTTGATGGTATTCAGGGAGGAGTCCCAGGCATCGCGACCGGTAGTCAGGATATCGTCATCGGTAATGGGATAGCTGTTCAGGGCAAACTCAGCGACATAATTCTGGCTTGAAACGGTGTTCTTCACAAGATCGTAGTTTTCATGCTGGGAATCGACGACGAAAAAGACGTACTCATCCGTTTCAGCGTTTTTAGCAAATACAGAGACCAGCGCTGCTTTATTGGCATTGCCGATATAATACTTTCCGCCTTCTGCCCGATATTCTCCCTCTCCGATTGGCAGCAGGGACATTTCACTGGCATAGATATCTGCTCCATGCTGTTTTTCGGAAAGACCGAACGCAAAGATTTCACCATCCTGCAGAAGTTTCGCTGTTTTTTGCTTAACCGCCTCGTTCTTACCCATCCAGATCGGCCCCAGACCCAGAATCGTGACCTGCCAGGTGTACCAGTAGCTCAATCCGTAAAAGCCCAGAATTTCGTTGAAGTCGCAAATTCTCCGGGTATCCCAGCGGCAGTTTTCCCCATAGGCTTCTGGTGTGAGCAGGGTGGCAAATATTTTGTTCTCTTTGACGAAATTGAGAAAATCGTCGTACCAGACCTTATCATTGAAATCTTCGATGGTCTTGATCTTTCCCTTCTCCTCAAAGAAGGCAATGGTTTTGAACATGATCTCTCTTGACTGCTCATCAAGATGCTCATATTTTTCAGTTTTCGGGTTTAGCAGAATCATATCGTTTCCTTACGATTAAGTGTTGAGTAAGTTGGATATATATAGTTGAATTATAAAATCTTTCGTGTTGTCAGCAGGGGAATCGGACAGCGCTTAAACATCTTTTGCGCTGTAGATCCGATCATGATATCGGTCAGATCCGAACGCCCTTTGATTCCCATCACCAGTAGATCGGCCTCCTCTTCCTGTATTGTGTTTAACAGTTCCTTGAAGGGTGCTCCCGTTCGGGTGACAAACCTGAATTCCAGGCCTGAGAGGTCCATGTTCTGTTTCATCTCCGCCATTTTATCTTCCCGCTCCTGGTGCACCTGGTCGATACACCGCTGCACAGAAATCTTGTCATACTTTTGACTTAAGCGATCGATGGCACTGTGTATTGCATCTACATCCCTCTGATTAATCACATTGACAAAAATCAGTTCAGATTTCATTTGCTTTGCCAGCTTAACGGCTTCATCGGCTACGGACTGGGCATACTCTGAAAAATCAATCGCTGCAAGAATCCTGTTATATGTCGTCATTGAACGCTCCAGGGCTGTATATTTTTTCTGAAAAGGCTCGTTTTGGCTATCCAGACCTCCGGGATTGTCCTTATGGATTAAACCATTAAGGTGTCCCGGGTTCATCTATTGGTTTCTCAACAATTAAGCTGTTTTTCCAGAAACTGTCAAGAGATTCTACCTTCTGAATATAAGCGTTATCAAGAGAGTACCCCTTTACGATCGAGGGAGGAAGCGCTACCACAAGGAGGCAGGCAGAAAACCGGAGATCACTTTAAAAGAAGAACAGACACATGCAGTTCTCAATAACATCTGTTTTGAAGTTAAGCCAAGTAAACACCTCATCCAGAGCTATAAACTGCGAATTGCCATCAAAGGCTCACTCACCCACATCTCACCAATAGATTTAACCACACAGTAAAGATTTATGATTTCATTGTATTCTGGCTAAAACCAGATATGTCTAAGTGTGAAACGCCATCCACCATAAATAATTAAACGATTGTTCCTAAGCGGTTGTGGGTTAAACTGTTTGAATCACTAAAGAACATTTTCTTTGCCAATCCCCCGAAAATGTTGCTATCATAGTTTCTCTACCATTCAAAGGCCCATTTATCTGCGACACATGGACGAAGTTTTTAAAACAGGACTGCTTTTCGGCATTATGACTGTTTTAGTGGTATTGCTTAATTCATTGTATTGACCATCGGCAGGGATTCAACTTCGATAATGTAAGACCAGATTTGTATATTTTCTGTTAACAAAAGGAAAAGATGAGATTTACCAAAGTCACTTTAATTGCCATGTTTTCGATGGCTTTATCGGCTCAATTTCTTGTTTCAGGTTGCAGTAGTAAAAGCAGCAGCAGTAGCCGTTCAAGATCAGTATCCGGCAGCAGATCAATTCCTAAAAGCACCATCAGAAACGCAACAAAAAGCGTGAAGTGTCATCAGCGAAGACCGACCAGCTGCACTGACAGAAGCAAGTAGTCAGGAAACCAGTTCCTTAAATCCCCCCTGTTGGCGGATAAACGTCCTACATGGGGTCTTCGATGTAGTTTCGGTACATCATCTCGATTTTCGTATCGTTGAGTTCAATCTTTTCACCGTTGAAGACTGTCTGCCCATCTTCCAGAAGCAGTAATGAAAAGGTAATTTTCTGCAGTTGCAGCTCAATCAACTCTCGCTGGCTTTCATCAGCCGCTTTCGCTTCTGCAGTCTTATCTCGAAGCTGTTCCCTGAAATAGCTGATCAACTCCCCTCTTTTTTCCTCTAAATTCATAACAATTCCTCCCTGATATTGTGGATTATCGTTCGATATCTCTTGTCATAATATACGACTGCTGGATACCCCGCGTCAACAGTAACATCATGGATCAACCCGCTGCCAGGAGAAACCGGTCGACCTTCAGGACCGTTATTGGCTGTCTTGACATAAACCCGGTAAATGACTATCGTGCCGGGTAAATCAAATGAATCCGTGTCCAATGAACCCAGCTTTCAAAATTGAGTAAACAGAAACCTGCACTCTGACCGATATTAAGGGGTGTAACCGATGGAGAGAAAAAGATGATTCAACAGGCAATTGATTTTCGTGAGGAGAGTGACGCGCTATATCAGTTGATCGAGCCGCTGAGCGCCGATGAGTATAATCGTAAATCCCAGTTCAAGGACTGGACAATTAACAATGTGCTGGGACACCTGCATGTCTGGAACTGGGCTGCAGATCAATCACTCAACAACGAAACCTTGTTTGATGAGTATATCAATTCACTGATTGCTTTCATGGCCAACGGCACCCTGAATGAATTTGAGGCCCAATGGCTGAAAGGGCTGGAAGGCAAGGATCTGCTGCAGGAGTGGCACAGTTTTTACCTGGGGATGTCGGAGCGTTTTGAAGCCGCAGACCCCAGAAAACGGGTCAAGTGGGCCGGTCCGGACATGAGCGTGCGATCCAGTATTACAGCCCGCCTGATGGAAACATGGGCTCATGGACAGGAAATCTATGACATGCAGGGTGTCGTCCGCCAGAACAGTGACCGTATTCGGAACATTGCCATGCTGGGTGTAAACACCTTTGGCTGGACATACATGGTTCGTGGTATGGATGTTCCGGAAAACAAACCATACGTCAAACTAACCGGTCCGTCCGGAGACATATGGGAGTGGAATGAGGTATCAGACACGAATGTTGTCGAAGGAGCCGCTACCGATTTCTGCCAGGTCGTCACCCAGGTTCGTAATGTGGGAGATACCACTCTGAAGGCGACCGGAGAGGTCGCCACGCAGTGGATGTCATTCGCCCAGTGTTTTGCTGGTGGTATCGAAGAACCGCCACCCGTTGGCAGCCGTTTTACCGTCAAGAAATAGGCATGATTCAGCCAACGAACCCTACCGGGTCCCAATCACCAGATCCGTCGGTCCCGGTAACGGTTTCAGCGCTATATCCTGAAATCCTGCGACTGTCATCCACTCTCTGTACTCCGATTGACTGTAACTGGAGCCCGCCTGTGTGTTAACCAGCATGTTCAGCGCGAAGACTGCACCAAACCGAGGAGCTGTTTTATGGTCTTCCAGCACGAAATCCTGGACAATGATCCGGCCGCCGGGACTCAAAGAGTCATAAATACGGCTGAACAACTCCCGGTTCTGATCAGGCCCCCACATGTGACAAATAGCGGATAGCCAGACCAGATCGTACCCTTCTCCCAGGGGGTCATTGACCATGTCCCCCTGTAAGAATGTCACCCGGGCTGATAGATCCACTTCGGCAATATAGGCTTCTGAAAGGGGAATAACAGCGGGAACATCGAACAAGGTCGCCTTCATCTCCGGGTTCTGCTGAAGGAAGGCGATGGTATAGGCCCCGGAGCCGCCACCGAGATCCAGAACATGTTTCACACCTTCCAGGTCCAGCTGCTGCACCGTCATTTTTCCTCGAAAGCCGGCGGTCTTATGCATAGCTGCAATAAACGCCTGGGTCTGCGCTTCGTCCCTGGAACCCCTGTCAGCTGTAACGGCAGTTCCGGCCTTGACAGCATCGGTCAACGTCGACCAGCGGTGCCACAGTTTTGCCGGGTGCAGGGTTGCTGTAATGGAGTCGTGTTTTGCCCCTGATACCAGGAAATCTGCAGTTAAATCGCTATTTTTATATACCTCTCCCTCTTTTTTCAGCAGTTCAATGGCGACCAGGGCATTCAGAAGAGCCTCGGTGGCCCGTTGATCGGTCCCGGCCGAATCTGAAACCTGGGCGGCAGTTGCGCCACTGCCAATAACACTGAAAAAATCCAGTTCCACCGCACTCAACACCAGACGGCTCTCCATAAACCCTCTGAAGTAACGGTTCAGCTCGTCCGGAATCACACCAGCCTTCGCCATGATGGCCCTCATCCCGGATACTTTCTGGTTGTGAGCGATGATCTCCGCCTTGGCGGCACCTGTATCAGCAAGGGAAAACTCCCGGACCGGCTGATCCTCCAGGAGATGCTCTTTAACGATGCGGGGAATATGGTCCGGCTTAAGACTTGTGTACCATGTCCCATCAGGGTAAACCACCATATTGGGACCTTTCTCACACAGCCCAAGACAACCGCAGGTCGTCACCTGCACCTCGTCTGTCAACTCAACAGTTGTCAGTTCCTGTTTCAGTCGGCTGACAATCTCTTCAGCACCATCTCTGTGGCAACAAGGGATGCCATCAGGCTTGTTCTGGGTACAGATATAAATATGACGACCAAAAGGTTCCATCTTGACCTCCTGTAGATTGATTATATCCGGGTAGGGTTCAGGTGCGAACAACCAGCCAGGTGCCAATCATGATAATTCCAATACCGGCCGCTCTTGTCAGATCCAGAGAGCGGATCGTCGTATGAAACCATCCAAAATGGTCCAGCAAGACTGCCATTGCCAGTTGTGCGACAACCATGAGCGTGAAGGTGGCTGCTGCACCGATCCGTGGCATTCCAAACGAGATCGTTCCCACAATGATTATACCAAAGCCACCAGCGAAAAACACATACCACGGAAGCGACCGCCATTCGGTCAAACCGCCTCCCCTGAACAGTAGCAGTGGAATGCCGGAGAGAATCGTTCCACTCAGGTGAATGATAAAAACACTTTCCAGATTGCCCATCCGCTGTCCGATCAGGCTGATCATCGGTCCCTGTAACGCGACCGCGCATCCTGCAATCAACCCCAGCACAACAGCTATACCGATCATTAACATTGATGTTACTCCTTTCGTTATTTCCTGACTGTCTTATTAGTGTCACCCTCTCCCAGGACCTTCAGGATCACATCAGGTATCGGGACCGGGTCATTGCTAATGGAAATCGCACCTTCAAAATGAGGCATAGCTTCTGCCAGTTTTTCCTCACTGTTGTAGTGTATCTCCATCAAGGTCTCTCCGGGCTCAACCCGGCTTCCGATTTTCTTTGTTAAAATAATCCCCACACCCGGATCGATCACTGAATCCAGGGTTTGCCTGCCGGCGCCGATCATGACGGATCCCCGGCCAATGGCCAGCGCATCCAGGGTACAGACATAACCCCCTTCTACAGCATTGATCGAACGGGTCATGGTAGCAGTCGGTAGTCGGGATAGGTCATCCAGGCAGGTGTCGTCTCCACCCTGCTGTCTGACAATCTCCCTGAACTTCTCAAGTGCAGAGCCATCAGCAATGCTTTGCTGAACCATCCGCTGAGCCTCGTCATATGAAGCCGCCCTGTCACCCAATACGATCATGTGAGCGGCGAGTGCATAGCTCAACTCAACCAGGTCATTTCGCAGCGGATCACCCTCCCCTCTGAGTACAAGAATCGACTCAATCACCTCCAGAGAATTCCCGATATGCGTCCCCAACGGCTGATTCATGTCTGTAATCAACGCGGTGACCTGTTTATTCATCCTGTTGCCGATGGAGATCAGCAGTCTCGCCAGGGCTTCGGCATCCTCCAGCCGTTCCATGAACGCGCCCCTCCCTGTTTTGACATCAAGAACCAGCCCGTCGATCCCTTCCGCCAGTTTTTTACTCATAATACTGGCCGAGATAAGCGATCGATTGGCTACCGTACCAGTCACATCACGGAGCGCATACAATTTCTTGTCTGCCGGTGCAATCTCTTTTGTCTGCCCGATCAGGCAGAGTCCTGTTCTGCGAAGGGTGTCACGATATCGATCCAGATCGAGGTTAACGTCAAATCCTGGAATAGCCTCCAGTTTGTCAAGGGTTCCCCCCGTGTGCCCCAGCCCTCTGCCTGAAATCATGGGAACGGTGACGCCAAGAGCTGCGCAGATGGGTGCGATAATCAATGAGGTCTTATCACCAACGCCGCCGGTCGAGTGTTTGTCCACCTTGATTCCGGCGATATCTCCAAGATCCAGAACAAGTCCCGAATAGAGCATCGACTCCGTCAACCAGACAGTTTCTTCGGTATTCAATTCATTCAGATAAATTGCCATCAATAATGCAGAGGCCTGATAATCCGGAATTCGACCGGCGGTGTAGCCCTCAATAAAAAAAGCGATTTCAGCTTTCGACAACTGCCCGCCGTCTCTCTTCTTCTCCAGAATCTCTAGAAACTGCATGTTTGTTGGTCCCGGAATACGTTTTAGATAGATACAATGGCGATAGAAGAAGAGGCTCCAACGCGACTGGCCCCGGCCTCGATCATCTTCAGTGCATCTTCCCGCGTTTTGATACCACCACTGGCTTTAACACCCAGCTCGTCACCCACCACCCGGCGCATCAGAGCAATGTCTTCAACGGTTGCACCACCATCACCAAACCCGGTTGAGGTTTTCACAAAATGCGCACCAGCAGCCTTGGAGAGAGCGCAGGCGATAATTTTCTCATCCTGACTGAGGCTGGCTGTTTCGATGATCACCTTCACCGGACAGGGGGCTGCCGCCACCACAACTGCCTGGATATCAGTCAAAACCTTTCGATAATTCCGGGTTTTCAAGGCCCCGATATTGATCACCATATCGATCTCCTGCGCCCCAGCCTTGACGGCCTCTTTGGCCTCATGGGCCTTGGAGGATGAGATAGCAGCGCCCAGCGGGAAACCGACCACGGCTATGGGCAGAGATGGATGATCCTTCAGTAATTCCGCGGCCAGACTCACATTGGCAGAGTTGACACAGACCGCCTTGAATTTGTAGTCAATAGCCTCCTGGCAGACCCGTTTGATATCTTCTTCGGTGGCTTCGGGTTTCAGGATAGTGTGGTCGATATAGGGTGCAAGGTCGATGGATCCTTTTTCAAGCGGGTTGCCACCTTTCGTTCCCGGATTGCTGGTTGATGTAATGTTTTCTGTTTTTTCGGTCATAGGTCGGCTCTTTTGTTTTTAAATCTGCTCGATTATAAGGGACATCAGGCTGGTAAAACGCTCCGTAATCTGTGCCGCCGTCTCCTTGACATCCTCGTGGGACAGTTTCTGATCCTCTATTCCTGCCGCTGCGTTTGTCACACAACTGATGGCCAGGATTTCCAGTCCCATATGGTTGGCGATTATCGCTTCAGGCACGACACTCATGCCAACAGCATCCGCTCCCAGTGTTCTCAGCATGCGGATTTCCGCGGGTGTTTCATAGCTGGGACCGCTCAACGCTACAAATACCCCGGCCTTCAAATCGATTCCCATCTCCTTTCCGGTTGAGTGTGCCAGCTCTTGTAATCGTCTGGAATACACCTCACTCATGTCCGGGAAACGGGGACCCAGTTTATCGTTATTCTGCCCAATCAGAGGATTGCTACCCAGCATGTTAATATGATCGGTGACGATCATCAGATCTCCGGCCGCAAAATCCAAGTTGATCCCCCCCACCGCATTGGTCAGTATCAATGTCTTCACACCCAATCGTTTAAACAGCTTGGTGGGAAATGTGATTTGCTCGAATGAATATCCTTCATAATAGTGCACACGACCATTCATGCAGACGATCCGACGCCCTTTCAGGTCTCCGTAGATAAGCTCCCCGGCATGTCCGCTGACCGTCGAAACAGCGAAATGGGGAATATCAGCGTAAGAGATCCGAACCGGATTTTCAATCAGTTCTGCAAGAGGCCCTAAACCGGATCCAAGCACAATCGCGATCTCCGGATTCCCGGATATCCGCTCTTTCACAAAAGCAGCAGCCTCATCCAGCTGCTTGTTAACTGTATCTTCCATCTTCGTTTTTAGACTAAAAGGTTTTCTCGAAGACTATCCACCACCGACAGAGGGCATGATTTTAATGTTATCACCATCAAACAGCTGTTCATCCCCTCTTATTATGTTGTTATCCCTCACGAACAGGGCGACGATCTTGTTCAGATCCTTCAGCCTGATAAACCGTATCAGGTCATCGCCATACTCTCGTTCCAGCTGGACAATCAGGTCTTCGATAGTGCCCGCCTCATTTATATCCACCACAACTTCGTCCAATCCGGTCTCAAACTTGATAAAAGAGTAGAATTTAATATTAATCTGCATGGAAACTTTTCTCCTGGTTCCAATCTATTGCTGAACTCATACCCCCCCTCACATCCTTCCAGCTTACGAGAGTGAATTGGGGATCATCTTGCCAACTACAACACCTTAACAAACTGATAATAGTCATCATACATGGAAGCCGTTACCAGCACAATTGAAAACCGGGTGGATGCAGATTTTAGGATCCTGTCCCACCACCATCAGGAGTAGGGAAACACAGGCCAAAAACAAACCTTCCAAATTCGCTATTCAAATTTATTGGTGGTTTTTTTACGTTTTTCATACATTCCGTCTGCAGTATTGCAAGTTATTGCAAGTACTATTATAATAGCAGTACATACTTGATAATGTTTCCAATTATTATTAAACCCTCAAAACCGGAAAGAATCATGACTGAAAACGGGCAGACATCAACCACTACCGATCGTGTTTTAATCAACGGAAAACTTCTGACCATGGACGCGGAGAACACCGTTGCAGAAGCGATTATCATCCGAAACGGCGCCATCGTGACGGTCGGCAGCACTGATGAGATTAAAAAGCAAATCAAAGACGGAGAAGCGGTCACTGATCTTCAAGGGAAAACGGTGCTACCCGGATTTATTGATGCCCATGGGCATTTCCCCGGTTCGGGATTGGAAGCTGTGGGAGTGGACGTCAACTGTCCCCCGATCGGTTCGGTGACATCCATCCCCCAAATACTTGAAGCCCTCAAGCAGAAAGCCGCAACAACTGAAAAAGGAGAGTGGGTATTCGGATTCGGTATGGATGATACCCTGCTGGAAGAGAAGAGATTGCTGACCCGGGACGACCTGGATAGCGTATCCACCGAACACCCGATATATGTCGGCCATATCTCCGGTCATCTTGGCAGCGTCAATTCTTTGGGTCTCGAAACCGTAAACTACAAACCGGATACACCAGACCCCGTAGGTGGTGTCATCTGCCGGGATCCTGACACGGGTCTTCCAACAGGTGTTCTGGAGGAAGAAGCCAATTTCCCGGTGCACACAACAGCCATGGGCTTTACACCGGAAAAAATGATCCAGGTATTGGCATCTGCCGTTGCAGATTATACAAAGTACGGTGTTACAACCGCCCAGAGCGGCCTATGTGCACAGGATCTTATCGATGGTCTATCTGGAGGATCCCAGATGGGTCTGATCCCGATCAGATTGATTACCTGGCCGAATCCTGAATTGTCTGAACGAATCATTGATGGTGACTATGAGACCGCCCCTCACAATAATGACATGTTCTTAATCGGTGCTGCCAAGATTATCGGTGACGGATCGATCCAGGGGTTCACCGCCAACCTGACCAAGCCCTACCACACACCCTTCAAAGGGGACGCTGATTACAGCGGTTATCCCGTGACTGACAGGGAAACCATGGTCAAGCTCGTTAAGAAATTCCATAACGCGGGTATGCAGATTGCCATGCATGGCAACGGTGATGCTACCATTGATGACATCATTTATGCCGTTTCCGAAGCTCAGAAGGAGACCCCTCGCGAAGACACCCGGCACATTATTATCCATTGTCAGACGGTTCGAGACGACCAGCTGGACCGAATGAAAGAGTTGGGCATCACTCCCAGTTTCTTCCCAGCTCATGAATACTATTGGGGCGACAGACATCGCAGTATTTTTCTGGGACAAGAGCGGGCAGACCGTCAAAACCCAACCCGTAGCGCACTTGACAAGGGAATCCCGTTTACCATCCACGTCGATACCCCGGTAACCCCCATGCGACCGTTATTGCTGGCATGGGCTGCAGCCAATCGCCTATCAACCGGCGGCAATGTGATCGGGGCTGACGAGTGTATCACACCGCTGCAGGCATTACGTGCCACAACCATCGATGCCGCCTGGCAGACCTTCCAGGAAGGCAATCGGGGCTCCCTGGAAGCTGGAAAGTTCGCGGACCTGGTCATCCTCTCGGATAACCCGCTGGACCAGCCTGAAACCTTCAGGGATATCGCGGTTCTGGAGACCATTGTAGGGGGGCAGACGGTTTATAAGAACAGGGTCGGCTAAAAGGCTAGTTCACATTCTGTTTGTAAAATGTCCAGTTTTTAGGACTTTTACAAACAGATTAAGTGAATTTGCCTTTTAACGATCCCCATGCAAACAGATTAAGTGAAGTTATTTATAAACTTTCCTAAGCGTCATCCGCCGGCGTGTGAAACCTTGCCAGACCACCGGTTGAGGTTTCACGATAGGAGTCCATCAGGTCGTGACCGGTCTGGGTCATGGTCTCGATGACCTGGTCAAATGAGATGCGGTGCCGACCATCCGACAACAGGGCATAGGTAGCGCAATCAATTGCCCGGGCACCGGCCATGGCATTGCGTTCGATACAGGGTATTTGAACCAGACCACCAACCGGGTCGCAGGTCAGTCCAAGATGGTGCTCCATCCCCATCTCAGCAGCATACTCAATCTGTGCCGGGGTTCCACCGAGCAGCTGTGTCGCAGCGGCAGAAGCCATGGAACATGCCGTCCCGATCTCTCCCTGACAACCCACCTCCGCGCCTGAGACCGATCCGTTGGTTTTAACCAGGTTTCCGATCAACCCGGCAGTCGCCAGCGCCTTTATCACCTTTTTATGACTGACCTCATAGGTCTTCATCAGGTGATACAGCACCGATGGCAACACGCCACAGGATCCGCAGGTCGGAGCCGTACAGATTTCACTACCGGCTGCATTCTCTTCAGCAACCGCAAGAGCGTATGCAAATATTTTGTTGGTGTGTTTGACCAGCCCGGAACTATTCTGGGACTTGGCGTGAAAGGATGCTGCCTTACGCGGCAGGTTCAATCCGCCCGGCAATACCCCTTCGTTTTCCAGCCCCCGCAAGATGGCTTTTTCCATGACCTGCCAGACATCCTCCAGGTAATCGGCAATGTCCGGAGACTCGTGTTCAAACACGAATTCCCAGAAACTCTGGCCCGTCCGGTTGAGCCGCTCAAGTATTGCCTGCATGGTTGTGACGTCATAGACCGCTGGCGCAACCGTTACATCGCCCTCTTCCACAATGGTCCCACCACCGATACTGTATACGATCTGGTCATTAATCAATCGGCCGCTTTCATCAAAGGCCTCGAACTTCAGGGCATTTGGATGGTAGGGAAGGATCGTTTCCGGCTGCCATAAAATTTCAACCGGCCTTGCTCCGAACGCATGCTGAATAGCCTGATCAGTAAAGTGTCCCCTGCCGGTAGCTGCCAGGCTGCCGTACAGAGTAACCGTCACTCTGGCATTTTCCGGAACCCGATTCTTAAACGCCAGGGCTGCCTTGCGGGGTGCAATGGTATGGCTGCTGGAAGGCCCGAGACCTGTGATATACACTTCTTTGATCGATTTCATAAGCGGTCTTTTCTGTTACACAATTAATTGCAATCCTGTCATTGTGCCATTATCTCAAAAAACCGGGATCGAGGTCAAGCACCAACACCCGTTCATCAATTCCACCTCCCGGGCGAATCCATTGTTTTGACTATTTGTTTTGTCTGGTTTATCTTAATATAAAGATAAATTAATCATCGGAGAGACTACTTAGAAGAAAGCGAGTATCACAACCTGAGGAGGTATTCCACTTGAACGAACTCACAAAGGCCCAGAAAGGGCGACTGGCTATCCGCACCTTCAAGATTACAGCAGATGCTTTGGCGATGAGGGGCGCATACAAACCAGCAGGAAAATCCGGGCAGACACTTGAGACAGCTCTGCGGGAAATCAGCCCTGAAATCTATGGCACCATGAATGACCCTCGCAGCATTGAAATAGCTGGGTTGGAATACGTTCTGGATAGACTGCCCAAAGGTATCGAGGAGGCAACCCGGATCGTTCTGACAGCCCAGGAGGATCTTAAAGACACCGCTTTCGAGAAAATCGAACCACTCAAACGTCGGCGCATCTCATACCGGATGAGCGACCAGGAGATCTGCTTTGTTATCACCCGGGGTCTGAGCGAGGTTTATGACGTCATCACCCACCTGACCTTTCTCAACATCGAGGCTCGGAAAATTCATGCGCAGATGCGAGACAGTTCAGGTGACATATCCTCCATCTGGAAAGAGCTGGAGCGGAACCTGGAAAATCGAGACAACCTGGATGTAAAGCAGCTTGACCAGGCCATCTGGAACCTGAGTATCCTGCTGGGGCGAACCTACCAGGAGACCAAGCACACCTTTGATTCCCTGGAAAAGAGCAAAACAGAAAAGGGAACCAACAACGGGCTGTTTCATATTATTTATCAACTCGGCCTCCAGGTGGAAGAGGGGATCAAATCGAAGGATCGGGAGTTATTGATATATTACACCCCCTCATTTCGGGATATGATTGCGCACCAGAAGGTCAGCCGCGACTGGGCCCGTACGGTAAAAAATCGCCTGCAGGAGCTCGGATTGCTGGAGCGCCCCCTGCATGTGATCAGCGCTAACATGCACAGCGTTAAAAACCTGCTCTATGCTTATGCTGCCCTTGACAAGAACAAGGAAGGAAAGAAAAAGCCGGATATATTTGAATTTATCAAGGAGCACCGAACCGACGACAAAAAGCTGAATGCCTATGCCGCCAAACACGGCATGACAGAATACACTGATAATTCCGGAGCGAATATCAATTTTCAAATTTTCAATACAGAAAAGCTGAAGAACGTCTCTCTGCACCCGGCTCTGAAAATTGATAAGAAGATGATCGCCAGCGACAAACCCGTAATCCTGGTGATGGACTACGCGTTTGGGACCCAGGCCTTTGAAGTAATGGATGAGCTGTTGGCACCTATAGAACCGGAAATGACCCGACCGGTCAAGAACATCCTCTCCATTTCCATTATGGGTAAGGCTGGCATTCTCCCTGGTCAGAAAGGGGACATCATGCTGGCTACCGCGCATGTGATGGAGGGCAGTTCCCACAACTACCTGGTGAACAATGATGTAAGCAAAGCGGATTTTGACGATTCCATCGATGTATACGAAGGACCGATTGTCACCGTTCTGGGAACCTCACTCCAGAATAGGGATGTCCTGGAGAAGTTTCAGCAGACCAGCTGGAAGGCCATTGGACTTGAAATGGAAGGAGGACATTACCACCGCGCCATTAGTGCGGCTATTATCAAGGGACATATCAATCGAAAGACCAAAACCCGTTATGCTTACTACGCTTCGGATAACCCGCTGAAAAGCGGACAGACCCTCGCATCAGGAGGAATGGGCGACGAAGGTATCCGACCGACCTACATGATAGCCAAGGTGTTTGTGGAAAAAATACTGGGTGGGGAATAAACCCTGCCGCCCGCAACCGGGCGACGGGTTTCATTTATTGACGCAGAGCCAACCCTATGGGATTGTTCAAAAATAACTTCACATAATCTATTTGCAAACAGAATGTGAGCTAATTTTTGAGCCAACCCTATGGGCGTTCAACAATCATAGCAGCGCCCAGTCCGCCACCGATACAAAGAGAAGCCAGGCCACGCTTGGCATTGTTCTTCTCCAGAGCGGTCAGCAGGGTTACCATGATTCTGGCACCGGAAGCCCCGATGGGGTGTCCAAGTGAGATACCACTGCCGTAGATATTTGTCTTCTCCGGATCCACATCCAACTCGCGGATACAGGCCAGTGCCTGGGACGCAAACGCCTCGTTCAGCTCGAAATAATCAATATCAGAGAGGCTCATATCCAGCTTTTTCAACAGCTTTCGCGTGGCTGGAATCGGACCAAGTCCCATGTAGGCCGGGTCAATTCCGCCAAAATCAAAATCACGAATGACCGCTTTGATTGGCAGTCCCATGCTTTCAGCCTTCTCTCGTGACATCAGCATCAATGCTGCTGCTGCATCATTAATCCCGGAAGCGTTTCCAGCCGTCACCGTTCCATCCTTTTTAAAGGCTGTTCTTAATTTAGCCATTTTCTCCAGGCTGGTATCCATCGGGCGCTCGTCAATTTCGTATAAAAGCGGATCCCCTTTACGTTGCGGGACACTGACCGGAACAATCTCACTGGCGAAGGTTCCATCCTCAATAGCTTTCAAGGCTCTCATATGGCTGGTATAGGCTAGCTGATCCTGTTCTTCCCGGCTGATTTCATACAGGTCGGCGATATTTTCCGCTGTCATCCCCATGTGGTAGCCATAAAAACCTTCCCAGAGGCCATCATTAACCATCAGGTCAACGATATCAGCGTTACCCATTCTAGCTCCCCAACGGGCCTTCGGAAGAGCATATGGAATCTGGCTCATATTCTCCATACCACCGGCAATGATCACATCCGCTGATCCAAGTGCAATGGATTGGGCACCTAGCGCAATGGCTTTCAGGCCGGAAGCGCATACTTTATTAATGGTATACGCACCGGTTTCCTTGGGCAGACCGGAACGAATGCAGACTTGTCGTGCTGTATTTTGACCCTGAGCTGCCGGCACCACATTTCCCATGATGAGTTCATCGACCTGAATTTCTTTCAGTCCCGCATCCCACTTCATGGCTGTCTCTTCCACTTCTGCTGTCTTTCCTTTAAGTCTGTCAGGTCCTGCGGCAATCAGTGCTTCCCCGGCAACCGGTTTGCAACCGGCGCGAACGAGCACGTCATGAACAACGGTTGATCCCAGGTCAACTACCGGGACATCCTTCAAGCTTCCACCAAATGATCCGATTGCAGTTCGGACAGCACTCACAATGACAACTTCCTTCATGTTAACTCCTCCAGATTGAGGTCTGAATTGACACACACCTTGTGCAAAAACCGGGTTCCAATCACCCGGACTAGTATATTGAATTTATTTTATTTTACGGTTGAACTCTAATCCAGGTTTTCAACGATCATGGTAACAGATTCCCCACCACCCAGACAGAGGGAAGCCATGCCGAACTGTTCCTTTTTCTCCTTAAGCGCATACAACAGGGTAGTCAGGACCCGTGCTCCCGAGCAGCCTATGGGATGGCCGATGGCGACAGCACCACCATGCACATTAACACGATCCGGGTCTATGCCCAGTTCCTTGATAATCGCCAGTGAAGATGTGGCAAACGCTTCGTTGATTTCGTGCAGCCCGATATCCTTCAGGTCCATACCAGCCTTTTTCAGCACCTTGGGTATGGATTTCATCGGTGCCACCAGCACATCCGGCAGCTCAATTCCAGCTGCTCCCTGGGCAATAATCCTGGCCAGCGGTTTTAAGCCGAGATGATCTGCCTTTTCCCTGGACATAACAACAGTACAGCTGGCGCCATCACTGATCTTAGAGGCATTTCCAGCCGTAACCAGTCCATCTTTACTGAAAGCGGCTCTCAGTGAGGCCAGTTTTTCGACGGTTGTCCTGCGGGGCCCTTCATCTTGATCAAAGGTATAGGGTTCACCTTTGCGGGGTTTAATTGTCACCGGCAGGATCTCCGCTTTGAGTTTCCCAGCCTCGTGCGCCGACAGAGCCTTGTCGTTGGACGCCACAGAAAAGAGGTCCATCTCTTCCCTGGAGATTGAGAATTTATCTGATACCAGGTCCGCCGTATACCCCATGTGATAATCGTTCACAACATCCCAGAGACCATCATGAACCATTCCGTCAATCATTTCACCGTTTCCCATCCTGAAACCATTTCTGGCATTGCTGAGATAGTAGGGAATATTGGACATACTCTCCATACCACCAGCAGCAATAATATCGGCATCGCCACATTTAATAGCCTGGTCCGCCAGCATCACTGCCTTTAACCCTGATCCACAAACCTTGTTGATTGTTATGGCACAACCTTCCATTGGTAGTCCGGCCTTGATCATCGCCTGTCGTGCGGGGTTCTGCCCAAGTCCAATGGGAACCACGTTACCCATGATCACTTCATCAATTTGCCCATTATCCAATCCTGACCGGTTGATCGCTTCCTCAATCACCAGTCCGCCCAATTCTGTAGCGGTAAACCCGCTCAAGCTGCCTTGAAAGTTCCCAATTGCCGTTCGTACGGCACTGACGATTACGACCTCTTTCATAAGTGTCCTGATTTCAATTGTTGCCTGCTGATCTGCATCTTTTACAGTGATTCTCTTTAGTTGACTTAATCTTTTTAATCTAAAGAGACTGTCTCACTTAGTCAAATTGTCACTTTTGACAACGATCTCATCACGGAGACAGGGAGTTCACAGAGGTTTAATGAAAAAAGCAACATGCAGAATTTGCCCTCATATCAATTCAAGAAAAATTATGAGAGCATGACTTTTTGCAGCGGAAATTCCGAAGGTAACCCGGCAGGATCAGATCATGGCAGTGAACGAACTGGAAATCATTTATCGGGATGATACATACATCGCCATTAATAAACCGGCGGGACTATTGGTACACCCATCCATCATCGACCGGCATGAGACTGACAACGCATTGGACCTGTTACAGCAGCAAATCGGGCAGCCAGCATACATGATTCACCGACTGGATAAGCCCACATCCGGAATATTGATGTTCGGACTGAGTTCTGAAGCAGCTCGAAAAAGCGTGGCAACTTTTTCCACAGGGGAGGTGCGTAAAACCTACCTGGCAGTGGTCAGGGGATACACAGAAGAGCAGCAGGTCATAGACAGCCCGCTGAAACCAGTCAAAGATAAGATCATGGTGGGTCGCGAAAAGCAGAACAAGGCTCCGAAGGCTGCCCTGACACGCATCCAGAAGCTGGCGCAAGCTGAACTGCCTGTTGCTGTCGGTCGGTATTCAACTGCTCGCTATTCACTGGTGGAGGTTCACCCGAAAACCGGGAAAATGCATCAAATCCGACGGCACCTGAAACACATCCGCCATCCGGTGGTTGGTGACACGAATTATGGAGACCCTGTTCACAACCGGTTTTTCAGAGAGCGGTGGAACGCTCACCGGTTGATGCTGGCAGCCACCCAATTGGAATTTCTTCACCCCTTCACCCGGGAGAAGGTACAGATCACTGCCCCCCTTGATCCTCTTTTTGTATCTATTCTATCCGACCTGGATTGGCTTGGTGTCATCCCGGACACATGGCTGAACCCTCAAAACTGACAAACAGCTACACACACCTGCCCCAATCGAATCGCCGGGGATTGATTAAACCAAGGTCAGCCTGGAATTGACAGTGGCTTCTTCGCTACAGCCAACAACCCCTTTTTTCTGCATATAGATAACAGCTGCCAATGTTGAGCGTTCAGCAGCCGGGTAGAGATGTTCGGGAACATCCCTGTAAATATGGGGAACCATTTCCCGGATGGTATCAATCCCCTTTTCCAACTCTTCTCTAATCTCCCGTTCCCGCTCCTGACGATGGGCGATGAACGATCTGACAAACGGCTTCGGCTCATCGATACCGGTACCGTGCGCAGGCCAGAAACAGTTGTCATTACGCTGCAGCATGAGTTCAAGGCTGTTCATGTATGCTTCCATACTACCAGAGGGTGGCGAGATGACACTGGTTGACCAGCCCATCACATGGTCCCCGCTCAGCAGCGCCTTTTCTTCACGAAGCTGATAGCATATATGGTTGGACGCATGACCGGGGGTAAAGACACACTCCACACTCCAGCCGTCACCGGTTATAATATCGCCATGTCGCACCCCGACATCGGGGATAAACCCCGTCAAATCAAAACGCTCCTGGTTGGTCAGGTCGTTGATATCACCATCTGCAGTTGGCGATTGCTGCCGCACCTCATCGGGTATATAGCCGTATGTTTTTGCACCATAGACTTTCTGCAGCGCACGGTATGCCGGCCAGTGATCAAAATGGGAATGGGTCACAAATATATGCGTGATTGTCTCTCCCTTCAACCCGTTGACAATTGCCTCAATATGCTCCAGCTGATCTGGACCGGGGTCAACCAGGGCAACATTTCCACTGCCAAGAATATAGGTATTGGTTCCATAGAAGGTGAAAAAATTCGGATTTTCGGCCACCACCCGACGGATCATCGGGCTGATTTGCTCAATTGTTTCATACTCAAACTTGAAGTCGTGCTTAAATGGAATCACAGCATCCATATGTTTCTCCGAATATTGGCAGGACCGATTTCCGTGGATTGACACCGAAAAAGGAAAAGTGAGACCGCAGTAGATCTCTCAGCTATCTTGTCAGATGTGGGTCTTCATTTGATCACCAATTCTAGAAATTAAGCTGTTCGAAGTCAAGTCACCATTTATAGTAGTCTAAACGCAGTTTTCGTTTCAACCAGTCTCATGGTGGGTATCGGATAGTTATCCCTTGATCAACTCTCCGTCGCTTATGACAGTCACCCCTCGACAGATGTGATTCCTGCTTGTCAGTGGCCGGAAAATAGTTGAACATGTAAAGAAGAAATTATAACCGGTTACCAATTCCATATAACTTACTTCGGAGAGCATTAAAATGGACGTAAAAGAGCTGGCGAAGAAGTACAAGCAGTATGTCATCGATATGAGAAGAGAGTTTCATAGTCATCCAGAACCAAGCTGGAAAGAGTTTGAGACCTCCAAGCGGGTTAAACGCGAACTGGATCGGATGGGCATCCCTTTTAAAGTTGTTGGTGACCCGGGCCTGGTAGCGACCATTGAGGGTGCCCGCAAGGGTAAAACGGTTGCACTCCGTGCAGACATGGATGCTCTGGAAGTGACCGAAGCCAATGATGTTGAATACAAATCACAGAACGAAGGCATCAGTCACGCCTGTGGACACGATGCGCATATGGCCATGCTACTGGGGGCAGCTGAAGTACTGAATGAGATGAAAGGCGAGATCACCGGAACCGTCAAACTGATCTTTCAGCCTGCTGAGGAGATGGTGTCCGGAGCAGAAACGATGATCAAGGAAGGCTGCCTTGAAGGGGTAGATACCGTTTTCGGGGTCCACATTATCGGCTTCCTGCCAATCGGACTGGTTTGTGCGCAGGAAGGGGCTCGCTTATCCTCAGCGGACCATTTCAAATTGACCATCAAGGGACAGGGTGGACATGGCGGCATGCCGCATCAGGGAGTTGATGCAGTCATAGCAGCTTCCGCCGTGGCGATGAACATCCAATCAATCGTCAGCCGGGAAATCGATCCCTCGGAGTCTGCAGTTGTCAGTATCGGGATGTTCAATGCAGGAACGCGAAACAACGTGATAGCGGACAAAGCCGAACTCGAAGGGACCGTCCGACTATTCAACATGGAAATAGGAAAACAGATGCCGGAAATCATCGAGCGAATCGCAAAAAATACAGCCCAGGCATACAGAGCGGATGCGGAGCTGATCTATACCGTTGGGGTTCCTCCGACCATTAACGATGCGACCTGTGCAAAACGGGCAGTGGAAACTGTCAGGAAGGTTGTCGGTGATGAAGCTGTTTTCGAAGTACCACCTGTTACGGGCGCAGAGGATTTTGCCTTTTACTCTCTGAAGGTCCCCAGCGTATTTGCGTTTCTGGGAGCAGGCAATGAGGCGAAGGGTCCACTCTATCCCCAGCACCATGAAAACTTTAACATCGATGAAGATGCCCTTGAAATCGGAACGGCCTTGCACGCCCAGTACGCTCTGGATTTTCTTAATGAATAAGGGTCGGCTCAAAAATTACTCAAGTGTTTCCCATGGATGAAAAGGAAACGCGTTGCTGTGGCATTTTGTCGGCAAAATGTCCGGTCTTTTGGTACTTCAGGGTCGGCTAGTAAGTTAATTCACATTCTATTTGCAAAATGTCCAGCTTTTAGGACTTTTGTAAATAGATTATGTGAAGTTATTTAATAGCGATCCCTATGTGGACAGTTTATGCCAAGTTTTTTTGTATGATCCCTAAAGTGAGCCGGTAGCAGAGCCTGTTCCCGGATACCGGATAGCCCATTGCAACAGGACCGAGCAGATGCCAAGCGACAAACCCATCCTTCAGGTGAAAGCCCTGACCAAGCGATTCGGTCAAAAATCGGCGGTCAGGGGGATTGATCTGACAATCAATGAGGGAGAGTTCTGGGGTCTGCTGGGAGCAAACGGTGCCGGTAAGACCACAACCATCAAACTCCTGACAGGGCTCACCCGACCGGACTCCGGCGAGATTCAATACCGCGGGAGGGACTTCTTCCGTTTTTTCAGGGAGGCCAAGCAGTTGATAGGGGTCGTGCCACAACAGAATAACCTCGATCGGGACCTGACAGCCCACGAAAACCTCACCCTGCATGCCATCCTGCACGATATTCCCAGAAAACTGAGGACCGAACGGATCGATGAGGCTCTGGATGTCGCCGGGTTGGCAGAGTATCGGGACAAGCCGGTCAAGACCTTTTCTGGTGGCATGAAGCGCCGCCTGGTGGTTGTCCGGTCTCTGCTTCACCATCCCCGAATTCTGTTTCTGGATGAGCCAACCTCCGGCCTGGACCCCCAGATCAGGCGAAGCTTGTGGGAACTGATTCAGAAGATCAACCGGGAGCAAAAAACCGCGGTACTGATGACCACTCACTATATCGAAGAGGCCGAAAAGTTGTGCCACCGAGTCAAGATCATCAGTTCCGGCCAGATCATCGCAGACGACACCCCGGAACAGCTGAAAAAAGAGATTGGTAATTACGTGCTTGAGTGGGGAGAGCAGGAGCTGTTCTTTAAAACCAGGCAGGACGCAACGGATAAACAGGGAACGGTTCAAGGTGAATCCAGTATCAGGGAGGTCAGCCTGGAAGATGTGTTTATCAAACTGACAGGAAAGAGGATCAATGTTTAACGGGTTTACCGGTGTCTTATACCGGGAATTGCATGTATTCAGCAAGAAGGCGAAAAAACAGATCATCGCCTCTTCACTCTCACCGCTCCTATTCCTGATTGCCTTTGGATGGGGTTTTGGAAAAGAGGTGACCGTCGACGGGCTACCCTATATCTCTTTTCTGATACCGGGGCTAATCACGATGAGCACCCTGAACCAGAGTTATGGCATTGCGCTGGAACTGAACATTTCCAGGTTCTATTTTCATATTTTTGATGAGTTTTTAATTGCCCCTGTCCGGCAGGTGGAGATTGTTCTGGGCGAGGCCTGCTATGGTATTTTCAGGGCAATGATCAGTGCCTCGTTGATCTTTGTCTATGCCATCTTATTTGGTGTAGAACTCATCATCAGCCCGATATTCTTCCTGGCTTTTTTCCTTCACACCTTCCTGTTTGCGACCCTGGGCGTGACCATGGCCATGATCGTCAAGGATCACAGCAGTCAGGCCGCCGTCAACACCTTTGTGATCACCCCGATGATCTTTCTCTGCGGAACCTTCTTTCCCGTTGATAAGCTCCCTGCTTTCTTCAAGGGCATCGTCCACATCCTGCCATTGACATACTCCACCAAGGTCATTCGCTCATCGCTCACCGGCGGCCATATCAACATCACCTACCTGGGATTAATGGCGGCTTTCGCGATCCTGTTTTTCGGAACGGCATTGTGGGCTGTGAAACGGGTAGAAGCTTAGTTTTTAATTAAAACCTTGACTTAGAAAACCCAATTTTCTATTATTTCTGAGTTTTAGTCCACGCCTAGATAGCCAAATATCCCATTGCGTAGAACCTGAATATATCCACTGGCTGGTCCGGTTTAAACCGATGAATTTGCTTACCAGATACAACCAAATCATACTGGAGGCCGCAGAGGATGCAGAACCGTTCATGCGTCCCACTGCCATATTGGCATTAATCACCCAACTGACGTTTTTTATCGTCTGGAGCTACATATTTCCACAGCTATATGAGAACCTGCCGATCCGGATTTTTGCAGGACTCTTCTGCCTGCCGATGATATTCAAGGACAGCTGGTCACCCGCCTGGCGGAAGCTACTTCCCTACTATTGGCAAGTGGGAATTTTCATTAATCTCCCTTTTACCTTCGCGTTCTTTCTCCTCCAAAACCGATTTTCTCAGGTCTGGCTCCTGAGCATGCTGGTCAGCGCATTGTTACTGACGGTTTTTATCGACTGGTTATCCGCCATCATCATGTTCATAGCCGGTGTGGTGCTGGCCTGGGTCGTCCATTTTTTGATCAATCATGACGTGACTGGATTCCAGAATTACATGGAAATTCTCTCCATTTCATTTTTCGGTCTGATCCTCGGAGGAGCCATAAATTTCAGGCTGCAGCGATATCGAATCAAACAGCGGGAATTTGAAAAGCGAATGCACCTGATTTCCATTAAAAACCGCAACCTGATTCGGCAATACAACCAGATTCTCAGTCGGTTTCTGAGCAATGTGCTGGTCAAACGCCTGGTACGCCTTCAGGATCAGTACGGTCTTGACACGGCGATAGAACGTATCACCAGACAGGAGCGACGATTCTGTGCCATCATGCAGGCCGATGTCAGAAACTTCACCAAGATGTTCGGTTCTGAATCGGAACATCATGTAGCTCAATTGATATCAATGTGCTTTTCAGAGGTAATAGAATACGGACAGGACCTGGCCGTTATCAAACCGGTGGGAGATTGTATTTTTCTATACTGTGACGATGAAGAGGGACGGGAGCAGGCAGTTCTGAATATTCTCACACTTGCCTTTCTGCTGGTTAACACGGTGCAGAATATCAACAGTGCGCTTAAACTGACCGATACCCCTCCGCTGAACTTCGGAATCGCCTTGCACGCTGGCGAAGTCACCTACGGTAACATTGCCAGCGAAACAATGATTGATCCGACAATTATCGGAATAAACGTCAACATGACAGCCCGGCTGGAGGAACTGACAAAGACGCCCAGTATTAAAGAAATTGTCGGAACAAACGGCATCATCCTGTCCGATGTCTTTTTTACACTTTCAAAGCAGTACTTCGAAGGGTTCCACCCCATCGCCATCGACCTGAATCAGCTGGGGGTGTCAGTCAGGGACTTCCCTGATGTTTCAAAAGTATACGCCGTTCCCAGAGCTATCGCTGAAGCTCACCAGGAATTCCTGGAACATTATGTTCAGGAACGAGAAAAAAGACCGCAAATTAACTACTCAGTTGCCCAGAACGAATACCTGGGTGTAGGTTACAACTACACCATGCAGGGCATAGGCGCAGATATCACCTGGATCATGCAGATTAATATCGGAGGCTTCTCAAGAAACACGGTTACCACCTACGCCTCCAAAAATCTTGTTGACCTGAGTTACACCATCACAAGCGGGCTTGAGCCCTGGATAGAGTTCAACACAGAAAAGTTCCCCGGTGAATATGGCGAGTCGGAGATCGAAGACAAGATCATCAAGGTCATCGAAGAACTCTCTGCCATAGACATGCCTACATAGCCAGTGACGGTTCCGGTACATAAAACTTTGTCTGGGGACGCGTTCGGCTTTTTTTGGTTGTCGACAGCCACTGGTCCGCCTGCACCACATCCCTGATTTCCTCACAGACTTCTGCGACTTTTTCCAGTGAAGCTTGGGTTACACTGGCATTCAGGGAGAACCGGACCAGAGACCGGTTTTTCGGTGTTGCCGGCGCACAAAATGGTGAGCCGAAAACACCTCGCGCCTCAAGAGCGTCCCGAAGCCGGATGGTCTCGCATTCCGGTCCAGGAACCAGGGACATGATCTGTGCCTGGCTTACGCTCATATCAAACCCCATTTTATCCAGTCGCTGCCTCAGGAAATCGGAGTTATCCCGCAGTTTTTCCCGACGAAAGTTCTCTTTTTTAATCACAGCCAAAGCAGCAATAAAACCAGCGATATCGTAGTCATGTACACCGGAGCTGAAAATAGACGGAAAGGATTCGTACTTGACATATTCGACATGTCGCTTCGATCCAACAATGATACCACCTCTCCCTGCAAACCCTTTTGACAGACTGGCAGTTCGAAAGGCAACCCGGTCGGCCAGACCGAGATCGGAAACCATTCCTGCCCCTTGTTCACCAATGACACCCAGGGAGTGGGACTCATCCACCACCAGAATACAGCCGTACCGTTCGGCAATATCAACCATATCGTTCAGAGGACAGATCGTACCGCTGGTACTATAAATCGAATCCACAAGAATCACACCCTTTCCATATTTCTGGACCAGTTTTTCCAGGGATCCCGGGTTGTTGTGGCGGAAAGGACGGGGGGTTGCTCCTGCGCTCTTTGCCCCTTCCCAAAGAGACATGTGGGCAAACATATCCAGATAAACCGGAACATCCGGAGTGGCAATCGACTGGATCAGCCCAACGTTGGCACTCCATCCCGATTGACTGAGCAGGGTACTTTCCGCTGACAGCCAGTCAGCCATTTGCTCTTCAAACACACATTGGGAATCCTCTCCGAAGCGGAAGACACCGGATCGCAACATTTCGTTTTCGCTCTGTTCCAGAGCCTCGATCCGGGCTCCCCTGATATCCGGATGACCTGCGATTGAAAGATAGTCGTTACTGACCAGCTGTATGTCACCTTCTGCAGGAGAACGCCCTTCGATAAAATGCCCTCCCGTGCGCGGGTCGATCGATCTCTGGTAATACGCATTCACTCTCCCGCTCAAAAAAGATGGTTCCGTTGCTTTTGTCTGCATGAGTGCATCACGCCATATCTTCTCAATCCGTATCATTTTGTTCTCCCTTCAGAAATGTGTTAAAAGAACCCCGCCAGCCGCGGGGGATGGACCTGCCAAATCGGTCAAAAACGATCTGACTGTCCTTAAAAAAGACACCTTTCGGGGCTCAGTGTTTATTAAATGGACAAAAAAGTCAAATTCTGGACAAACCATCCTGTTATCAGTGCCCTGAATCAGACAAAAAATTATTTCAGTTGTGTACTAAAATCAGGACCATGACACCAACCGGCAAACAAGTTAACAACTCAATTTTCACTAGACAGGAAAGGACCTTCACGTCTATCGCCATAAATGGACAACCATAAAAAGATAGTGATTCACGCCATCAGGTTTTGGACTATTTCGGGTTTTCCCGCTTTTGGTCAACGGTCTGGTCTGATTGAGAGGAGATAATCGAAAGGATAGAGATTGAGCCATTAACTGCTGCCGGGATGTTTTGTTTGCACTGGCAGATATGGCATCGGAGGTAATAATTGGAAAAACCTTTGCTCACAAACCGGTGGCGGAGCACATGAAGAAAAAAGAGGGGGTTCAGAAGACCTTCATCATCTGGAAGATCTTCTGGTAGCAATGCTAGGGGATCCTGTCATGCTTCAAAATGGACGACACCATCTATCATGGTGTGGGTAACCCTGATCTTCTGAATGTCCTCAGGGGGTACCTCAAGAGGATTTCTGTCCAGCACTACCAGGTCAGCAAGTTTACCCGGTGTTATCGTGCCTCGATCATGTTCCTGGCAGGATGCATAAGCCGCCTGCGAGGTATAAAGCGACAACGCTTCAAAAGGGGTTAACGCCTCATCAGAGGTGAACCCTTCCCGTGTCACTGCCCCTCCAATACCCGCAAGGGGCTCCGCAACCTCTACCGGCCCATCACTACCCCCACATAAGGGGATAGCCTGTTCTAACAGGGTCTTCAACGGATAGACCGTGCCAACCCTGTCCCCGACCCGTTCCCTTATCCAGGAGCCTTCCGAGACAATAAAGCTGGGCTGCATGGAACAGATCACTCCCGCATTTTTCAGCACCTTGACAGTCTCAGGCGTTACCATGCTGCAGTGCTCAATCCGGTGCCTCAGTTGTTTGGATCCAATTTGCTGTTCTGCGTCCAGGAAAATCTCAGCAACCTGATCCACTGCTTTGTCACCAATCGTGTGCACAGCAACTCTCAAGCCCTCCCTGTGGGCCTCAAAGATGGTCTTCCTCAGCGTACCCATTTCACAGACCAGAAATCCGCGTTCGCCGGCGGCATCGTCATAATCTTCGTTCAGCAGGGCTGTTCGAGAACCGAAGGTTCCATCAGAAAAAAGCTTCAACCCGCCCCCTTGCCAGACACCATCTATTTTTTTGGCTTGGAATTCGTTCTCCAGAATCTGAATGGCATCCCCAACAGACGCTGCGCCAATGAGTGGATAATGGCGAAAAGGCAGTCCTTCCTCAAACATCTTATAAAGGGGAATTTCGTAGGGTCCAATGGCACCCGATGGGCCATCCTCACTGGTCAACAGGATATTATGGCACCCGGTAATCCCCTGTGAGAGCAGGGACGCTTTCACAAGATCCCGGCCTTTCAGCAGTTCCTCAACCTCCGGCATGGGAATGACGTTCAGAGCGTTGACCATCGCTTTTTCTTTCAAGATACCTGTTAGCTGCCCATCAATCCGGCCAATTTTCCCTCCGCCCGGATCCGGCGTATTCCGGTCGATCCCGGCCGCCTGCAGGGCTTTGGAGTTAGCCAGCCCAGAGTGTCCATCGTATCGCATAATCAGTACCGGGTTGTCCGGCGCGACTTTATCCAGCTCCGCAAGAGACGGAAACCGTTTCTCCCGGAACAGCATCTCATTCATCCGCAGACCCATCACCCACTTTCCAGGGGGCTCCGACTTAACCCGTTCCCGGAACAGTGACAGCAGCGCCTCCACAGAATCAACCCCCAATCCGATCAGGTCAAGGTTCATTTTAAAATAGCAGGCCAACACCAGGTGAAAATGGCAATCTACGAAACCTGGCAACAACACGCCGCCCTTCAGATCGATTTCCCGATATTCCTGTCCCAACAACCCTTTTAGAAATGCCGGTTCCCCGACGCCGCATATCCGGTTGCCCTTTACTGCGCAAGCAGGATAGGTTAATCCTTCCCGCTCCATAGTTATCACCTGCCCGTTTACAAAAAGAACATTATCCATTTTTCCACCTGATCTATTCAACCCTTTTCAGTTCTGCGATATAAGGTCTTATTACAATGGAACAAAGGCCAAACTGTCAATATCCTTCAATGGAGTCAACAGGGATTCTGAAGCAAAAACGTCATCTGACCATTTGACACAATCGGTTACGCCGACAATAATTGACCGATCAATTATTGCACCACCAAACACTACTCAGAGGGAATTATGACATCCAGCGCAAATGAGTCAAACGGTCACCCATTGTCAACCCTGGTCGGCCCGTACATGGTTTTTCTCTTCTGCTACATGATGCTGTACGAGTTTTTTGATACCTACACCACCAGCTATTACAGCGTGGTCGTATCTTACATTCAGGCCGATTTCAGCATGGACCATTCGCAGTGGTACGGCATTATGGCCATCGCCTCACTCGGAATGTTTGTCGTCCTGATCAACCAGCTCCTGGCTGATATCATCGGCCGTAAACCAATGATGATCATCGTCTTTCTCGGCATGGGGGTCGCATCTCTCATACTTTTTGCGTCCAAGACCGTTACAGGGTTTGCGTTTGGATTTTTCCTGCTGTGGATGTTCTTCTCATCAGATATCTGGGTGATTATTGTTTCAGAAGAGGCCCCTCGCGAAAAACGGGCACGATACACCTACCTGGTGTCTCTTTTCGGAGCCCTGGGCGCCATTGCCATCCCCATTTCAAGGGGACTGTTCATAAAAGTTGATGCATCGGTCGACCCGACCCTGTGGCGAACCATGACCTACCTGGCCATGGCTGCAATTCCCCTGTCACTGTTAGGGTTTGGCATGAAGGAGACACGCGCCTTTCAACGTCAGAAACAGAAAGATGAAGCCAGCGGAAAACATGGAGCATTTCGGAAGTTGAAGGAGCCATTTGCACAGGAAACACGATCCCGTATGCTGGTTTTTATGATCATTGGCCTGGTTTTTGGGCTGGTCACTGCTGCGCTCACTACCCAGGAAGTATATTTCTCAAAGGTCATCGGTAATGTGGATATCATAACCAACATATTTTATGTAGCAACGATCGGAACCTTTGTTTTTTTCGGAATTACAGGTCCCCTGGCGGATTGGATAGGTCGTAAGGCGGTTTTAATCCTGTATGTTGTACTCAACTTCACCATGATATTGCTGCTGGTGTTTGCGGTTCCGGTACTGGCTAAAAATCAGGTATTTGTGCCGATTTATCTGATTGCTTTTCTGGCGAACGGATCTTTCTGGGGCGGTTTTATGATGTCGAAGACCTATTGTGTGGAGTGTTTTCCAACGGAAATCCGGGGAACCTCTGCAGGGTGGCGATCTATCAGTTATGCGTTTGGAATCACCTGTGGGGCACTGACCTCTGGCGCACTAGCCAAAACGGTATCATTGGCGACAATCTATATTATTTTCTCAGGAATTGCGGTACTGGTCATACCAATCCTGGTCAAAAAATATCTCCCTGAAACCAGGGGTTTGGAAATTGTTGATGTTTGAGCCCTGGTTTTTATGAACCATTAAATGAAGAGTCAGTCTGGGTGCGCGCCGAATGGCTCATAACAGATCAGGTACCTGAATGATCCAGTTGTTTCTCAATCTCCAAAAAGAGCTTTTCCTTGTTGAACGGCTTGGAAACATAGCCATTCATACCCGCTTCCAGGCTCTTTTCCTTATACCCTGTCATTGCATGTGCTGTCATCGCAATGATAGGAACCTCGTGGTTCAACACCTTAGATGATAAATCCCTGATGATGGTCGTTGCTTCCAGACCATTCATTTCCGGCATTTCTAAATCCATCAATACCAGATCGTACCGGATGTTCTCAAGGGCGGTGACAGCAGCCTTGCCTGTCTCGACAATATCGACCCGGTAACCATTCTTCTCCAGTATTTTGACCGCCAGTTTCTGGTTTACCTTGTTGTCTTCAGCCAGAAGAATATGGACTTTGTGCGTTTTTGCTTCTTCCAGCGTAAACCGGGTTACCAGCGTGGGTGATGACGGAACCACTCCACCCGTCTCCTGAAAACCAAGCACAGTTGACAGGCAGTCGAATAGTTGAGACTGCTTAACCGGCTTGGTCAGGTAGGCGGCAAAACCAATTTTGCTCACGCGTGCAGCATCCCCTTTGAGGCCTGAGGAGGTCAGCATTATCAGGGTAGTATCCTTGATGTTCGGGTCATCCTTCACCGCACTGCCAAGCATTTCACCATCCATCTCCGGCATCCGCATATCAACCAGAGCCACATCAAATGGTTCGTTCTGCGCGTTGGCTTCCCTCAACAGCTTCAATGCCTCCTTCCCGTTTCCCGCTTCGCTGAAGGAACATCCCCAACCTTTCAAATATTGTGCAAACAACTGACGATTGACCTCGACATCATCCACTATCAAAACTTTCTTGCCGCTGATCTTCACGGAAGAGATAACTTCCATTTGGACCGGAGCCAGCTGTTTTTCCAGAATGGCGGTAAACCAGAATGTGGATCCTTTGCCAGGATCACTTTCAACACCTATTTCACCCCCCATCATCTCTGATAGCTGTTTTGAGATAGCAAGTCCCAGACCGGTCCCGCCGTATTTCCTGGTAACGGACGCATCCACCTGGGAAAAAGATCTAAACAACCGCTTTTTCTCCTCATCAGTTATACCAATACCGGAATCGATCACCTCGAATTTGACGGTGACATCAGCCTCTGTCTCTGTCACGAGGGAGACCCTGACAATCACTTCGCCCGTTTCTGTAAACTTGATCGCATTCCCGGAAAGATTGACCAGAATCTGCTTAAGCCTTCCCGGATCCCCCTGCAGATGGATAGGCACATCTGAGTTCACCATTGAAATAAACTCCAGACCCTTCTCATCAGCCCTAAGTGACAGCAATTCCGACACCCTTTCTATGGAAGACCTCAGGTCGAAATCGATCAGTTCAAAATCCAGTTTACCTGCTTCGATTTTCGAAAAATCCAGGATGTCATTAATAATGGCCAGCAGGGAGTTGGCACTGAACTGAACCGTCTGGGCGAAATCATTCTGTTCTTTATCCAGATCTGTATCGAGCAGCAACCCGGTCATACCGATGATCCCGTTCATGGGGGTCCGAATCTCATGGCTCATATTTGCCAGGAAGTTACTCTTTGCCACATTCGCCGCCTGCGCCTCTTCTGCCAGATGTTCCGACTTCTGCGTACTCAGTTTCAATTGGTGAATCAAACCGTTCAGATCTTCGGTACGCTCCACCACCTTGTTTTCAAGTTCTTCATTAAGTCCTGCCAGAGCAATATTGGAGTCGTTCAGCTGATCTGTTTTATTTCCCAACTCAATCGTCAGGTTTTCGACCTCAACAAAGGATCTGGAAGATCTGACAGACAATAAAATGGCCTGGGAAAATATGAATATCAGGAGACCAAAAGCCACCAGATTTCCCGTTTCAATCATTTGATTGTAGTACAGAACTTCATTTAAAACCGTCAGGAAAAACAATATGAAGCCGACCAGAAAGATTAATGCACCCTCCCTTCTGTTTAACAGCGATCGCACCAGAATATAGAAAACATACAAACTGGCGACAACAACTAACAACTGGTAAGGCATGTCAAGATGCGTGAAGATCTGGGGAGGGGTTACCAAAACAATCAAACTGCAAACCATCCCTATCAGACTAGTTAGCAAGACAGCCAGCCTCTTCGCTTCCACCTCAAATATTGAATTGGTAAAAATAACAAAAACCGGAACGGCAATAAAAAATGAGAGACTATCAAACCGTGTCAACCATAGCCAGGGCAGATCAGGCAGCAAATCAACCAGGTAAAAATTACCCTGAATAACAATGCGGATAGCCATTAGTAGACAGAATACCCCAAAATATAAGATGGATTTGTCTTTTCTCCGAATAAAAAACAATACCAGGTGATAAAGCCCCATGATGATCAGGCTACCGAAGAGAAAAAAGTCCAGGATCAGGCTCCGCTCCCGGGTTTTAAGAATCTGGGTCTCACTCCCCAGCAAAATTGGAAATATGACACCACCTTTCACGACATGAAAATTGGAAATATGGAGGACTATATCAAATGTACTCCCGGACGACTGAAACAGGGCGGTTTGAGGATGATATTCCGGAAAGGTGGAGGCTTCGGTTGTTCCCGTTTTTCCAGCAGTCGCAATAAGTGACCCGTCTACATAAAGCTTAAACGCTGACCTGATTTCGGGTAAAAGGAGACCCAGTTTTTCCCCAGACTGTTTTGTGTGAACTCGCAATCGGAGGCTGGCATGACCAAACTTCTGGTCACTCTTCCCGTCAGCCCCTTTTAATTCACCCGGCAGATGCAGGTAAGCAGGAGGGGAGCCGGAATCAGGGTTGTGCAGTAGAAACTCATTCAAGAAATAGTCCCATGTTCCATTGAGTTTCACCGGGCCGTCGTTTTTAAAACTCCAGTCAGACAGGTCAATCACCCCTTTTTCAACTGTCGGATCTGGCCGGGTTTCCTCAATAGGATTGCATGCAGAAAAAGCAAACAGAATTGACCCAAAAACGATAAATTTAAAAACAGTCTTCATGAGCGACAGAGTCATTAGTAGATACAAGTAGTATGAATCAAACAACCTTCCCAGAGATTAACCAACAGTAAAACACTTTCCAATTCAAACAGCTGACACCATCCGCAGAAAAACAGACAACGCCCTGAGTTCAGGGGACAGTTTAACATGAAATACCGCTAAAAACAATGAGGCTTCATAAGTGGCAGATTATTCTCAAAGATCAATCAACAGGTGGTGAGGAGGTTCAAATCAGGGTGAGCCAGCTTGACAGGTCTGGAATGAAAAAACCGCCTCTGAAAGGCGGTCGAAATGTCAGATCACTTCCTTCAGATCGGCAATGAAGGACTCAACGGTTTCAGCAGAGGTGTCCCAGGAGCACATCAGCCGCACGCCTCCTTCGCCAATAAAGGTGTAAAAGTGCCACCCTTTGTCATGAAGCGCCTGTATGATCTGCTGGGGCATTTCCACGAACACGGCATTGGCCTCAATCGGAAACATGACAGACACATCAGGTATCTCGCTCAGGTATCTCCCCAGATCACTTGCTCGTTTGTTGGCATTATGGGCATTTTTCAGCCACACATCCCCCTCCATCAACCCAAGCCAGGGAGCTGAGAGGAATCGCATTTTCGAGGCCAGTTGTCCCGCCTGTTTACAACGGTACTCAAAGTCTTCGGCCAAGGCCTTATCGAAGATCAGGATCGCGTCACCAACAGCCAGCCCGTTTTTGGTACCACCCAGACAAAGGATATCAATACCGCACTGCCAAGTGATTTCTTTGGGAGTCACCCCCAGTCGGGCGACTGCGTTGGCAAAACGGGCTCCGTCCATATGCAGTTTCAGCGAATACTTATCCGCTATGTTGCGGATGTTCAGCAATTCTTCACGCGTGTAGACCGTCCCGACCTCGGTTGATTGGGTCAGACTGATCGCCTTTGGTTTCGGATAGTGCACATCAGTCCGTTTCAGAACGAGCTTTTCGATGTTTTCCGGTGTCAGCTTTCCATTTTCCCCACTGCTCACCAGGATCTTGGAGCCATTGGAGAAAAATTCGGGAGCGCCACATTCATCTGTCTCCGCATGAGCCATCTCATGGCAGATGATACTATGGTAAGATTGACACAAACTTGCCAGGGAAAGGGAGTTGGCTGCCGTTCCATTGAAAACGAAAAAAACCTCGCAATCGATCTCAAAAAGGCTGCGCAGCCGGTCACAGACCCGAGCTGTCCAATGGTCCTCGCCGTAGGCCTGTTCATGGTATTTGTTGGCCTGAACAAGATATTCAAATGCCTCAGGGCAGATACCTGAGTAATTATCACTGGCGAACTGCTGTGTTTTCTCGGTCATGTTTTTTTTGCCTCCAAACCTCAGTTACCGTTGCCCTCGAGGCGAATTTTATGAAAGGTAAGTTGATCTTTGTTCAATCGGATTTCGATAAAGTCCCCGAATTTAATGGTCCCATCAAGGATCTTGTACGCCAGGACATCTTCCAGTTCCCTCTGAATAATCCGTTTCAGTGGCCGTGCCCCGAACTCCGGATCGTAACCCAACTCGGACAAGTGTTTTTTGACCTCCTTGGAAAGCCGAATGCGGGTATTGTTGTTTTCATTCAACCGCGTGGTCAGCTTATCAACCTGTATCCTGACAATCTGTTCCAGGTGTTGAGGGGTCAGTGATGAAAAGACGATGATCTCGTCCAGGCGGTTGAGCAATTCAGGCCTGAATTTGGTGAGCAACAATTTCCGGGCGGTGGCGTCACTGACCCTCTTTTTTTCAGCAAACAGCTTCAGAATGGCCTCACTCCCGAGGTTGGTGGTCAGGATAACGATGGTGTTTTTGAAATCAACCTGTATCCCCTTGGTGTCTGTCAGGATGCCGTCATCCAGAATTTGCAGCAGTACGTTAAAAATCTCCGGATGCCCTTTTTCCACCTCATCGAGCAGGATGACAGAGTAAGGTTTCCGACGGATCGCATCGGTCAGAATACCACCATCTTCAAAACCGGCATAACCGGGAGGCGCTCCCAGCAGACGAGATACGGTGTGCTTTTCCGAATATTCGGACATATCCAGGCGAATCATGGCTTTCTCGTCATCAAACAGAAACGACGCCAGAATTTTAGCCAGCTCCGTCTTGCCAGTACCGGTCGGCCCCATGAATATAAAAGAGCCCAGTGGTCGATTGGGGTCCTGGATGCCGGTTCGTGCCCTTCGAATCGCATTGGAAACAGCATGCAGGGCCTGTTTCTGGCCGATCAACTTTTCCCCCAGGGTCTTTTCCATGTTCAGCAGCTTTTCCTGTTCTCCAGCCAGCATCTTGGACACGGGAATGCCAGTCCACTTGGCGACCACACTGGCAATATCTGCCTCGTCGATCTCCTCCTTCAACAACCTGCCGGTCCGGTTAACCGCTTTATTCGCCTCTGCCAACTCCTGCTGAAGGTTGTCCAGTGTCCCATACTTCAATTTGGCTGCCAGTTCCAGGTCGCCGGCCCTCTGAGCTTCCAGCTCTTCCTGCTGGGCTTTTTCGATCCCTGCCTTCAAGGCACGGACCCGCTGGATCTCTTCTCTCTCCTCATGCCATTGAGTCTTCAGCTTTTTATTTTTCCGGCGCAGGTTCCTCAGCTCTCCCTCAATACTGGTCAGTCGCAGGCGGGCGTCAGCGTCGTCCTCCTCCTTCATCAGCCCCTTTCGTTCAATTTCAAGCTGCATCACCTTGCGATCGTTCTGATCGATAGCCGTTGGCCTGGAATCAATTTCGATGCGGATGGCGGAGGCTGCCTCATCCACAAGATCAATTGCCTTATCAGGAAGAAAACGGTCAGTGATGTATCGATCCGCCAGTTTGGCCGACGCGATAATAGCGGAATCCTTGATGCGGACACCATGGTGAACCTCATACTTCCCCTTGAGACCGCGGAGAATTCCGATACAGTCGTCAACAGTGGGTTCATCCACAGGGATCTGCTGAAAACGTCTTTCCAGGGCTGGATCCTTTTCAATGTACTTTTTGTATTCTTTGATGGTTGTTGCACCCACGCACCGCAAAACACCTCGGGCCAGTGCGGGTTTCAGCATATTGGAAGCGTCCAGTGCGCCCTCCGATGCCCCTGCACCAACCAGCGTGTGCAATTCGTCAATAAACAGGATGTTGTTTTCGGTGGACTCTTCAATCTCTTTTAACAGTTTTTTCAGCCGGTCCTCAAATTCACCCCGATACTTGGCGCCCGCTACCATGGCCGCCAGGTCAAGCGAAAGCAGGCTGCTATCTTTAAGCGTCATGGGCACATCACCCTGGTAAATCCGCTGGGCCAGCCCTTCAATAATAGCCGTTTTACCAACCCCCGGCTCACCTATCAGTACCGGGTTGTTTTTGGTTCGACGTGATAGAACCTGTACCACCCGCCGCACCTCTTCATCTCTTCCAATGACCGGGTCAAACTTGTTCTCCCTGGCCATCTCTACCAGGTTCTGGCAATACTCCGAAACCATCTCCACACGGGCCTCTTCTTCTTCCTCCCTCGAGGTAATCCGTTGGCCATTTCGAAACTCAGTAATACGATCGCGAATGCGTTTGGCATTAACCTGTGCCCCCCGCAGTAAGGTTGCCGCCTGTGTTCCGGTGTGAGCTAAGATCCCCAACAGGAGATGCTCCGGGTTGAGATATTCGTCACGCAGTTGATCCGCCTCGATTTCGGCCTTCTTAATGATTTGTTCACAACTATGCGAAAGGTAAACCTCATTGTTTGCTGAACTGTTTTTTCCGTAGCGTTTAATAAAGGTCTTCAGATCCGTTTCCAACAGCTGAATTTTCCCTTCCGGCTTTTTCAGCGCAAGTGGGACAACGCCTTTTTCAAGTCGCAGCAGTGCCAGTAGAAGATGTTCAGCCTCCATTCTCTGCTGACTGTTGTCAGAAACGATCTTGTGCGCGATATAAATGGTTTCCTCGCCCAGGCGAGTAAAACGCTCCATATTAAGGCTCAAAACACCTCACATGTAATTTTGATAGTAGGTTATGTACCCTTTGCAGAATATCTGCAGGGTATCAGCTCTTTTTCCGACCGTCATCCGGGGTGCGATGGGACTCACACTAACTCGATTTTCCGGATGTCCAGAACGGACACAATATCTCATCCCCTTTTCCATGGGGCTTTCGGCTGTAATAATGCTTACCATGCTGCACCAGCAAGGCGTGATACTCCTGGAAAACGACAAGATCCCTCTCCAGGGAGGATTCAAACAACCGTTGCAATGACTCATAACTGACCGACACTGTTGCGATACCGATACCGAAGCAGATCCGCTTTGTGTAAGCATCAATCACGAAACTAGGCTGTTTCAGGGCATAGAGCAGGATACTGTCAGCCGTTTCCGGACCTATTCCCCTGATATCCAGAAGCCTGTCACGAGCAGACTGGCACGCCAGCCCTTCCAGTTTTTCAAATGAACAGTGGTTCAGGAATTGAACGAGGTTCTTAACCGTTTGTGCCTTCTGATTATAGTAACCGGCGCTTCTAATTGCCAGTGCTATCTGCTCAATTTTTGCATCCAGCAGTCTTTGAAGCGAAAAAAGGCCATGATCTGCCAGTGAATGCAGAGCAGCACTTGCATTATTCCAGTTTGTATTCTGGGTTAGAATGGCCCCAAGAGCGATCTCCAGTTTCTGGTCATCATGGTAAGGAAAGTCATAACGCCCGGCGTGATACCCCCTGTCATCAAGGAGACCGGTTTGCCTGTCACCTGTGATGGAAACCGGCCACCAACCTTGCTGGCGATAGGTTTTTGAAAGAATCTGGTAGAGTTGACGGATGGTTAGTCGGGGTGTCATGGGGGTAGCCCCTTCCTTTCATTAAGGGGCATTCATACCTATTTATTAACCGCTTCCTTCAGCGCTTTACCAGGCTTGAAACGGGCGACTTTTGCTGCGGGAATATTAATAACAGCGTTGGTCTGCGGGTTTCTTCCTTTACGTGCCTGTCGTTGTCCGACCGAAAAAGTACCAAAGCCGACCAGGGTAACGCGTTGGCCTTTTTTCAATCCTCCCTGAATGGTTCCCAGTATAGAGGTCAGTACTTTTTCTGTTGCTGCTTTGGTGATACCGGCGTCTTTTGCAGCTGCCGAGATCAATTCTGCTTTCGTCAAATTTTTGCTCATACGCCATCCTCTTTTTTAAGTTGCCGATTTATAATACAATCGCCTGCCGATAGACCGTAAACATCCCGTTTGAACATCGAGGAACTCTCATTATTTAAGTGTCTTTGCCGGTTCAGCTCGCTGTGCTGATCATCCGTGCCAACAGTTTAATAATGGGCTCTATCCCGGACAGGAAATTCCACCAAGCGGTGAATGGAAAAAAATACCAGAGATGTGCAATTTCTTTAACGAAAATCTATTTAAAATGCAAACAAAAAATTAAGTTTTTTATGCTGTTTCAACAAAAGATCCAGCTCTCAGGTTCGTCCCGCCCTATATATTCGCCCATATGAGCATGTCCGCCTGCTCAACACGAATGTCAGTTTTTACCTTTTCAGTAAAATCAGCAACTGATATGATGACGGATCATTCACAACAAAACCGGGTGCCACGTTCCGAACACATATCAGGACACACAAAGATGGATAATTTGAGCAGCGTTCAGGCAATTTCTCCACTGGACGGCCGATACTGCAGCAAGGTCGAGGAGTTAAAGCAATACTGTAGTGAATATGCACTGATTCGATATCGAATGGAGGTAGAGGTTGAATGGCTGATAGCGTTGGCCGCCCATCCTGGCATCGACTGCATTGCCCCTTTTAGCAGTGAGATCATTTCCGAGCTGAGACGGATCTACCAGCAGTTTTCACCGGAAGAAGCACTGAAAGTAAAGGAGATTGAGAGCGTTACCAACCACGATGTCAAGGCTGTGGAGTATTTCATCAATGAGAAACTTGACGCCATGGGCCTCTCTTCTCTCAGCGGTATGGTGCATTTTGCCTGCACCAGTGAAGATATCAACAACCTGTCCTACGGGCTGATTCTTCGACATACCCTGAATGAAGTGGTCCTGCCAACCTGTGAACTGGTCCTATCTGCGATCAGGGAGAAAGCTGAGGCGTACCGACATCACGGTATGATGGCCAGAACCCACGGGCAACCGGCAACCCCGACCACCATGGGAAAAGAGTTCCATAATGTGGCCGAGCGGCTGCAGCGACAATTGAAGCAGATGCAGCAACAGGAAATCATGGGCAAGATCAACGGAGCGGTCGGCAATTTCAATGCGCACCTGGTCAGTTTCCCTGATGTGGATTGGCGGGAACTCAGTCGGCAATTCGTCGAATCCCTGGGTCTAAGCTGGAACCCAGCCACGACTCAGATTGAACCCCACGACTATATGGCCGAAATTTTTCATCAGTTTGTACGCTGGAATACCATCCTGCTGGATTTTGATCGCGATCTCTGGTCCTACATCTCCATTGAATCCTTCAAGCAGATTCCGGTTGAGGGTCAGGTCGGAAGTTCAACCATGCCTCATAAGATCAATCCCATCGACTTCGAAAATTCGGAAGGGAACCTCGGTATCGCCAACGCGGTTTTTGAACACCTGGGGGCCAAGCTGCCTGTTTCAAGATGGCAGCGGGATCTGACAGATAGCACTGTTCTGCGTAATATCGGTGTGGGATTTGGGTATTCCGTTCTGGCGTATAAGGCGACACTGAAAGGGATGTCCAAGCTGTCGCTCAATGAAGAGAAAATTACAGCTGAACTGGCGAATTCCTGGCTGCTACTGGGCGAAGCCCTGCAGACAGTGATGCGTCGCTACCAGATTCCGGAGCCTTATGAAAAACTGAAGGCTCTCACCCGTGGTAAAGAGGTAAATCAGAAGGTGTTGATTGATTTTATCGATTCGCTGGAATTACCCGAGGAGGTCAAGTCATCGTTAAGAGAACTGACCCCACAGGACTATCTGGGGTACGCAGGTGATTTTTGATCAGAATTGTTGAAAGGATCGTTGAAACGTGTAGTATTCCGCCCGGGCTTTCAGCAGCAGTTGTTGATCGGCATAGCCGGGAACGTCGAGGCTCTGGCGTATTTTATCAAGTTGAACCTTGACAAATTTCCTGATGGAGACCTCTCCGGGAGACCGCTGAATCATGCTCATCAGGTTCATGATACGCGCCAGTTGCCCGGCATTGTTTTCCAGTATGCTGATATGCTCGTTTGTAAAATTCAATTTGTCAGTCAGAATATAACGGGTTTTTTCATCGATGATCATCAGCCCTCCTTGGCTATTGTCGATAGAGTATACGGCAGCGAGTCAATTCATCGTTGAAGTGACCGACCCGGACCGTCCGATTTCTGGGACAGAAGTTGTCTGTTCCTGAAGATAATTCGAAAAATGTGCCAATTTGAGTGATAAGGTAAAATGAGCAACCAGCGTTCCGCCTATTCGTATGAACTACCTGATGAATTAATTGCCGATCAGCCGGCATCACCCAGAGATGCCTCCCGGATGATGGTGATTGACCGACAGGTGTCCGGAATCAAACACCACCAATTTCATGAGTTCCCAGACCTGCTGCCCGAGCACTCCATCCTGGTTGTCAATGACTCACGGGTGATTCCGGCCAGGCTTCCGGGAAAGCGTGCAACCGGAGCTTCTATCGAGGTACTGCTGCTCAAGGAAAAGGTGCCTGGATGCTGGCTGTGCAAGGTAAAAAATTCCGCCCGTATCAAACCGGGGGAAATACTGGAGTTGTGCCAGGGTGAGTTGACCGCTACGTTGCAAGATAAGCAGGCTGATGGTGACTGTACCTTACTTTTTTCAGAAAATGGGAACCTGATCCAGCGGTTGGAAAAGGTCGGCTACGCGCCGCTCCCCCCATATATCCATAAGGTCAGAAAGAAAGAGACCCAACGCAGTACAGATCTTGAAAATTACCAGACAGTTTTTGCCAGGGAGTACGGAGCTATTGCCGCGCCCACTGCTGGCCTGCATTTTACTGAACCCATTCTGGACCGCATCCGGCAGAAAGGAATTGATATTCTATCTGTCACCCTTCATGTTGGCGCCGGCACCTTCGAATCGGTTCGCGTCGACGATATTCGGCAGCACACCATGCATGAAGAGAGCTATTTCATCTCCGATGAAGTGGCTGAGAAACTGAACCGGGCCCGTGAGGAAGGGAAAACCGTCACGGCTGTGGGGACAACAGCAACCAGAACCCTTGAGTCAGCCTGGAAGGATGGTAAGATCAGGTCAGGATCAGGTGATACCCGTATATTTATCTATCCCCCGTACCGTTTCAATGCTATCGATCAATTGCTGACCAACTTCCATCTACCCGAGTCTACCCTGCTGATGATGATCTCTGCCCTGGCCGGTAAAGATCTCATACTGGACGCTTATCAGGAGGCAGTCGCCAGGCACTATCGCTTTTTCAGCTATGGTGATTGCATGTTGATCAAATAACCAGGTAGCCTGAAGTTATGGATAACAAGGCCGTGGCGGGTTGACACACCATCATTGGAAATGTCAGAAGTTGAGAAAGACGTCATCGTTTAAAACGCCTAAAGCTGCTGCAACCAACAGAACTTAAGGCCCCGTAAATCCCAGCAGACATCAGCAGGCAGATCACCTGGAAGCCTGCCTGTGATTATTCAATCACCCCAGACTAACTATTGTTTTTTTTGAAAGGAAGGAACCCATGTCAAAACTGTTATGGAAGCCCAACCAGGAACGGATCAGTCAGACCAATATGATCAGGTTCATGGAGAAGGTGAATAAGAAATATGATTTGAATCTTGCCGACTATCCATCTCTCTACCAGTGGTCTGTCGATCACATATCGGAATTCTGGGCTGAGATATGGGACTTCGCAGAGATCATCGCTTCAAGCCCCTACGATTCAGTCATAGACGATCAACAAAAAATGCCGGGTGCAGAATGGTTTTCAGGAGCACACCTGAACTTCGCCGAGAACCTGTTGCGGTATCGTGACGATCGAGCTGCCCTGATATTCAGGGGAGAGGATCAGGTTAACCGAAGATTGAGTTACGCCGACCTTTACCGAGAAGTCGCCGGCGTGGCAAAAGCCCTACGAGACCTAGGCGTGACCGTCGGGGACAGGATTGTCGGATTTATGCCCAATATGCCTGAAACCATTATCGGCATGTTGGCAGCAAGCAGTATCGGTGCTACCTGGTCATCATGCTCCCCCGATTTCGGCATTAAAGGGGTTCTGGACCGCTTCGGTCAGATCAAACCCAAGGTTATCTTCACAGCGGACGGCTATTTCTTCAAGGGAAAACCCATAGACTCCCTGGAGCGGGTCAGCCAGATTCTGCAGGACCTGCCAACGATAGAAAGTGTTGTTGTGATTCCGTATACCGTAGAGCAACCGGATATCAGCCACATTCCAAAAGCAGTGCACTATGAATCCTTCAAATCGTCCGAACCCAACCTCGAAATTGAGTTTGAACAACTGCCGTTCAACCACCCTTTATATATCATGTATTCATCAGGCACCACCGGCCTGCCAAAATGCATGGTTCAGAGCGCCGGTGGCGTCCTGATCAATCATAAGAAAGAGTTGATGCTTCATACTGATCTGAAGCGTGAAGACACGATTTTCTATTTCACCACCTGCGGCTGGATGATGTGGAACTGGCTGGTCAGTTCCCTATCTGTTGGTGCAACTATCCTGCTTTATGATGGTAATCCCTTTCACCCTGAACCGGGGGCCCTCTGGCAAATCGCCCAGGATGAGAAAGTCTCTATTTTTGGAACCAGCGCCGGATACATTGCTGCCCTTCAAAAGGCAGGCGTTAAACCCCGTGAGTCCTACGATCTGTCCCAATTGAAAGCGGTATTATCTACAGGGTCACCCTTGTCTATTGAGGATTTCGAATATATCTATCGTGACATCAAGGAGGATTTACAACTGGCATCCATTTCGGGAGGAACAGACCTGAACGGATGTTTTATGAGTGGCAACCCAATTGGTCCGGTATACGCCGGCGAAATCCAATGTCGCAACCTGGCCATGAAGGTCGAGGCCTGGGACGATTTTGGAAAATCGGTCATCAATCAACAGGGAGAGCTGGTCTGTCTGGCTCCGTTCCCTTCAATGCCGATCTATTTCTGGGACGACCCGGACGGGAAGAAATATCATGCCGCTTACTTCGATGTCTTCCCCAACATCTGGCGACACGGTGACTATATCGAAATCAGTAAGCACGGTGGGGTTATCATGTTCGGACGGTCAGACGCCACCCTGAACCCGGGAGGGGTCCGGATCGGAACTGCAGAGATATACAGACAGGTGGAACAGGTTACCGAAGTGGCAGACTGCGTCGTTATCGGACAGATATGGAAAAACGACGCGCGCGTCATCCTGTTCGTCAAAATGAAAGAGGGGATTGAACTGACTGATGAGATTCGCGGACGAATAAGGAATACCATTCGTTCCAACGCTTCTCCCCGGCATGTGCCAACCAAAATTCTGGCTGTGAAGGATATTCCCTATACACACAACATGAAGAAAGTCGAACTGGCGGTGAGGAAGGTAGTCCATAATCAACCGGTGTTGAACAAAGACTCGCTCAGCAACCCCGAGTCACTGGACCTCTACAGCAATATTCAAGAACTTCAGGAGGACTGATTCCAGCCGGAAACCGGGAGGATACCTCTCCCGGAATTTGTTTTAGCGGACTGCGCCCCTCAGTTTGAGAATCGTATACATCCCCATAACGATGCACCAGAGGTTGAGGGCAACGTTGGAGGTAATGTCAACAATGGACACAGCTACAATTGACCCCCCATAGGGGATTCCGGCATCCACCACCCCCAGATAGATCAGGTAACTTGCAGAGACAAAGGACAGGACCCGCCCCCTGTTTCTTCCAGTCAGTAAGGAGTGGCCTGCAGTAATCAGGAGCACTATATAAACAACGTCGAAGAGTGGGAAGTCACTATCAAAGGCAAACCGGTATCCTGTTGCCTCCAGGAAAGTCAGTGGCGAAACCCAGAAGACCAATCGCAGGAGAACCAAACCGGCAGCGGTGGCATACTGAGAAACGGCAATCATCGTGTGTTCCTTAGGGATGGTCATCATGCAAGACTTTCAATTAGAGGTAACTATTCACCGCATTTCCATGGTCGAATGCATACTGAATTGCTACAATTAGCAAGGAGGTCCTGAGTTCCTACTTGGTTTTCAGCAAGTTGATATCCACAGTTTTAAGCCAGGCCATGGTCCGCTCGATTCCCTCTTCAAATGGCACTTCAGGTCGCCACTCCAATTCAGCCTGAGCCTTTCGAATTGAAAACCGTAGCCGTGACCCCAGGTTTTTGACAATATAGGTTGTCAAAAGAGGTCGCTTTTTCCTCCTGAAAGCCCTGTTGAGGGTCTCCTGCAAAACTGCAAATGCATAGGCCGCTGAAAAGGGAATGTGGGTCGTTACTACCGGAACATTCAGTGTTTCGGCTATTTTTCGGCAAAAGTCCTGCAGTGTTACAGATTCCCCATCGTGAGCCAGATACCCGTTTCCAACTGCCCGATCATCTTCTGAAACCGTCACGATCAGATCCACCAGGTTATCGATGTACGTTGGCCAGATAGTGGCGTGCCGGCGCCAGAATATCAGATCTTTTTTAATGATGGCATCTGCCAGATCAGCGACAAAGGTATAGTCATTTTTCCCATAGACCCAGCATGGATAGATAACCGTCAATGGCATCCTCTGCTCTTCATGGTATAACCAGCAGATCTCTTCCGCCTTTATTTTATAATCGGGATAGGGCTCTCTCCATCGCCTTTTTGGATGGGACTCATCCATGATGGTCTCCTCGCTCAGCCCGAAAACATCATTGGTGCTGATATGCACCACCCGTTTAACGTCCTCCCGGGTCGCGGCTCTGCAGATATTACGGGTCCCGCCGACGGTCACCTCCTCATACTCTTTCTTTGGGGCCCAGTCCGTCACAACAGCCGCACAGTGAATAACAATATCGACGCCTGACATCACGCGATTCACATGCCGTTCGTCCCGAATATCTCCACGAATGACCTCAACGCCTTTCTGCACCAGCTCTTTCGCATGAACATTGCCCGGCCTGACGATCGCACGAACCTTATCCCCTTTTGCCAGAAAACGGTCGGCAAGATGTCCGCCGATAAATCCGGTCGCACCGGTAATCAATACAGAACTCATAAGCTTCCTCTATCCATCAGTCGGGCGGCATTTAATCCGCATACGGCGGCGATTTGATCATCAGTCAAGCCGGATAATTCCATCTCCCTGAAGTACCGATCGGGCTTCAGCAGCGGAAAATCACTGCCAAAAAGAATACGCTCGATGCCGATCATTTCTGCTGCCAACTTGTATATTCGGTTGTCATAAAGATAAGGCGACGCCGCCGTATCAAAATAGACGTTTTCCAGCAATGGCTTCATTCCCTTCTTCATCAGGTGATACAAAAAAAGCCCCCCGCCCCAGTGCGCGAGTACAATGAGGTTCTTCGGAAAACGCTCCAGAAAACTGGAGATCTGCTTCAGCGTCATGGGCGCTTTCCCAGGATAGTCGTGTCCCACCGGCTCGTTTGTATGTATTATGACCGGCAGATTATTCGCGTGGCAACATGCCATCACCGGATCCAGCGCCTCAAGCACCTCGTCATCAAGCCCGCGTTCGTAAAAAGCGAGCTCCCCTAAACCTGAAAGTCCTCCTTCCAGGCAACGCTCAATTTCAGCAACCGGATTTTCCATAAAAGGGTCCAGGCAGCAGAAACCAATCAAACGGTCCGGAAAGCGTCTGACAGATTCAATCACATAGCTGTTTTGCAGGCGGGTTGTTTCAACCTGCTGCCAGGGAAACCCGAAAACAATCGACTGATCAACCCCCTGCTCATCCATGTTCAAGATCATCTCATCCGCACCGACCAACCTGGATTTATCATCCCGATAGAGCAGTTCAAACCCGGGTTCACCTGAAAAAAAGGCGTCCCGGCAGTTGCGGATCTCATCTGGAAAAATGTGGGTGTGGCAGTCGATGATCATAGGATACGATGAGTTCAGCATGTGTCGATGTTTTGGAAGAGGGGCCTGTTACGCTCCCCTTGAATAATCAGTTTCCACGAACAGTGCTGCTATTTCAACACGATTTTTCAGTAGTCAGGGTGCTGGGTCAAATTGATAGTTAAAAGAAGTGGATAACAATTCACCACGGAGACACGGAGAACACAGAGGGAGTTTTATAAAAACAGCCAGGAGTGTTTTCCGTCAGGCTGTTTCAGTTGCTTGGAGGAATATACCTGGTTGATCTGCTAACTGAAAGGGTCTGATGACAAACCCTGAATATACCCTGGATGCCGGGTCGTCGCCCGGCATGACGGGGTGGGGAGGCTGGTAAGAAGACATTTAATCAGGGGGTGACGATATTGAACTGCCCCTGGGGCGGTTTAATAAATGAGAAAAAGTGGATCAGATCATCCACGCTTCCATCAATCTTCAACTCTCCAGACTCCGCCGCTTTAATCATGGTGGTCTGCTGGGTAAATATCCTGATATAGAGCTCGTGGGTCATTGTCAGTGTTGCATTGGCGTTGGGGTCCGGATCGGTTTTATAGTTGTGCAACACCGCATTTTCCAATCGCAGCACATAGCTTTCATTACGATCCGTAAAAACGAAATTGATCGCCATCTCTACACCATCTGCTTCCGGTCCATCCAGACGCACGGACATAATATCGAAGAAACTTGAGATCGGCATCTGCCGGATCAACTCCACCCCGTTGGTCAAGACTGGATTTGTTTTCTGTACACCATGGCGCAGCTCAAGAGCGGCAGTCAGGTACACATCACGCCATGGACCTGATTCAGACTGGTAACCCAGCTGGTCGTACGTGCAGGCCAGCAACGCTTTAGCTTTTTCATTGTCCGGCTCAGCGAACACCAGGTGATTCAACACCTCAGCCACCCAGCGGTAATCCCCCTCATCAAATGAAGACTGGGCTTTCTGCAGCAAGTTGTCAGCACCCCCCATAAACGTCACATACTTTTCTGCTGACTCTACCGGGGGTAGGGGATTCAAACTAGCGGGATTGGCGTCATACCACCCGAAATAAAAGTTATACACCGCTTTCGTATTGTGGCGCACTGTGCCGTAGTAATCTCTATTGGAAAAGGTTCGGCTCAGGGATTTCGGAAATTTGATCTCTTCGGCGATTTCCCTGGGGGTCAGTCCGCTATTTGCCAGGCGCAAGGTCTGATCATGAATGTACTTGTAGCTGTCCCGCTGGATTTTCAGGAAATCAGTCACTTCGCTGTTGCCCCAGATCGGCCAGTGGTGGGTACCAAAATAGACCTCGGCATCACTGAAGAGCGTCAGGGCCTCGTCAATATAGCTACTCCACTTGAGTGCATCTCGCGCCTTGGTTCCACGCAGCGTGTAGACATTATGAAGGTTTCTGGACACAACTTCTGCGCCGCAGTAAGTCTTGAGGTCAGGAAGGTAAAAGGTCAGTTCCGCCACGGCTTCAGACTCAGGGGCATTTTGAAAAATGAAGTGAACCCCATCAATTTCCATCTCCTGAGGGGTCTCGGTAATCAGTTCCGTCGGGGCCAGAATCCCAATTTTTCCAATAGCCGGTTGTTTTCCAAGACCGGTGCACACATGCCCCCTTTCAGACCGGGTCAGCCAGTTGCCATACATGAACTGCGATCGCCGCCGCATCGCCACACCAGCGATAACCGATTCACTAACCGACTCCTCCATAAATCCTTCAGGAGCAATAACCCTTACCCCTTTTTCTGCCACCTCACTGGCAGGCATTATTCCGGCTATTCCACCAAAGTGGTCGATATGACTGTGGGTGAAAATAATCGCCACCACCGGCTTCGGTGTCAAATGCTGTCTGGCGAATGCCATGGCTGCAGCAGCTGTTTCTTGACAGGTTAGGGGATCCACGATGATCCAGCCCGTTTGTCCTTCGATAATTGTCAGGTTGGCAAGGTCATACCCCCTCAACTGGTAAACACCCTTGGTTACCTCAAACAGGCCATGGATATTGTTTAACTTCGCTTGTCGCCAGAGGCTTGGATTGACGCTGCTCGGGGCCTCACCCTGGATAAATTCATAAGAGGTCTGGTCCCAGACCGTGGCTCCCTCAGGTTGACTGATCACCAGGGCAGGATCCCGGGCGATTAAACCCCGTTCCGCTTCCTTAAAATCCTGCTGGTTATCTTCAGGGAGCTCTTTCAGAAATTCCTGATTGGCGCGAATGGTAAATTCGGTCGGTTCGGTATGCCCTTTGGCATCTGTATTTTGTTGGTCTGATGGTGACATGGGATCTGGTTGTTGATGTTATTAAAATAGGATGGTTGAATGCCGCTCAACCTTCGAGCGGCTCGGGTTTGAAAGGTGCTTGAACCGCAAAGGTTCAGGAGCCGTACATTTCTCGCAGGTCTTTCTTCAGGATCTTTCCGGTAAGCGTGCGAGGCAGTTCATCGACAAAGGAGATTCGCTTTGGAACCTTGTACTTGGCAAGCTTCTGTTTACAGGCTTCGATGATCTCCTCTTCTGATACCTCAACCTCCGGGGCCTTGACAAGGATAGCCACCCCGACCTCGCCCCATTTATCATCGGATACACCGATCACTCCTGCGTCTGCCACCTGCGGCAGTCCCATTAGAACATCTTCCACCTCTGCCGGATAGACATTTTCCCCACCACTGATGTACATGTCCTTGCGCCGGTCCATAATGTACAGATACCCATCTTTATCTTCATACCCCATATCACCGGTGCAGAACCACCCGTCCACAAAGCTTTTAGCTGTCTCTTCCGGACGACGCCAGTACTCTTTGATCACATTGGGTCCCTTGACCAGGATCTCTCCGATTTCTCCCTGTTTAACCTCGATTCCCTTAAGGTCCACGATTTTCATCCCGAGGTGAAACAGTACCTTTCCGCAGGAGCCAAGTTTTTCCAGGGCTTCTTCAGGCATCAGGGCCGTGATTGCCGGCGCGGTTTCAGTCATACCGTACCCCTGAGCAAACTGAGTTCCCTTCTTGAGAAAGGTGTCGATCAAGGGCCTCGGACATGGCGATCCACCCGCCAGAAAATAGTTGATACTGGAAAAATCGGTTTTGTCGAAATCGGGCATCTGGCTCATAAAGAGAAACATAACCGGAATACCGAACATGCTGGTGGCCTTGTTCTCCTCAATTAAGGTCAGCACCCCGATGGGATCGAACATGCGCTGGATGACGATTTTGCAGCCACTATACAGGTTTGGAAGTGCGGATACAGCCAGGGCACCAATATGAAACAGGGGGGCACAGCAAATGGCAATATCCGATCTCTCGGTGGGATAGGCATGGATTGAGTTCACTGCGTTCCATTGCGTATTACCATGCGTAAGCACAGCTCCCTTGGGTTTTCCGGTCGTTCCGGAAGTATACATGATAAACTGTCCATCATCCAGGGTCACTTCCGTGTCTGGTACCGGCTCTGTATCAGGACTTTTTACCGTCCAGGACTCAAAATCGATGTCATCCGGGTTGCCACCAGCCATTTCGCAGATCTGGTGCTTGACAGTTGGCAGTTTCCCCTTCAGTTCATCGACAACTGCCAGGAACTCCGGAGAATAGAACAATGCAACCGGTTCCGAGTCATTGATGATGTAATCCAATTCCGCAGCAGCCAGCCTGAAGTTCAGGGGCACCATAATCACCCCCAGCTTAGAGGTAGCAAACAAGATCTCCAGAAACACATTACTGTTGGCCAGTAATGCGGCAACCCGATCACCTTTTTTAACACCCATTTCCTGCAGGGCGTTTGCCAGCCGGTTGACACGCAGATTTAACTCTTTCTTGCTCAGTTCCAGATCCAGGTATTTGATGCAGGGGCTGTCCGGGTCGAGTTGGGCCCATTTGGTTGTCCATTGACCGACATTCATTCCTTCCTCCTTTTTATGCTGTTCTTCTATCATCCCACGTTCAGAATCATGCCCATTCATACAAAGATTCTGTCTCTATTCTCTCTATGAATGCGCTGATATCAGATGCGAATCCTGATAAAAATTATTGCTTACTATCCCTTACAGCCCGTTAATAAATCTGTAAAGCGTTCTTTTCTACGGCAGAAAGCACCTCTAAACTCATCAGTACCAGCATTAAATACCGATTTCAGCCCCCCTGCCGTTTTTTTACTTGATGGTTCCACGGTAGGTGCCCGATCGCTTCAAGATCTGCTCCATTTCCCGAATGGTGATCACAGACTCATCGTAGCTTACCGTATTGATCTCTTTGAAACCTTTGAACCCCTTTGTCACGTTCTTAATGCCTTGCACCCCATCCAGGGCTGCTTTTCCAACATCGTATCAGGCGACATGAAAGACCGCTGATGACAGATTATTTGTTGATTCTGCGGCAACGAGTTGAGGTGAATAGAGAAACAACAATGTGAGAAGGGCTACAAAAACCCCTCCGCTTCTTAGTCGTACCATATTAATCTCCTGATTATAGGTTACTCGGCGGACCGTCACGGATCATGAGCAAGCGATAGGTGATAATGGATTTTCAGGCGGCCCCCGTAACATTGACCTGGAACCCATCCCTGCCAGCTCGATCTAGAGTTTACAGGAGATTTGTCACAGGAGTATCACGAATAGGTCAAAGAAGATGATCAGGAATCAATCTGAGATGAGCTGAGGGGCAGTTGAAAACGGAAACTCGTTCCGGATCCGGGACTGCTTGAGACTTCAATCACACTGTCGTGAAGGTCCAGTATTTTTTTTGTGATGGCCAGACCGAGACCGGTGTGACCCGGATCCACTTTTCGGCTGTTATCCAACTGCTGAAAGCGGTTAAATATAAGCGGAAGAAACGACTCTGGAATACCCGGACCGGTGTCGCTGATTTGTATTTGAACGGTATCCGACGATGGCTTCAGCAACAACCGGATTTCACCCGCTTGCGGTGTATAGCGAACGGCATTTTCAATCAGGTTTTCCAGAACCCTTTCGATCAAGCCTATATCAGCGTTTACAAAGGGAATTGGTTCCTCTGAGTTGGTGATCAGATGGATGTTTTTTTCCCGGGCAGTCAGCTGGAATTTCTGAATCACATCCTGCAGCAACTCCCCCAGGTTAAAAGGTTCGCGGGTAACCTGCATACCGGGAGATTCGAGAGTCGCCAACTCCAGCAGCCTGTCAACCAGGTTGCCGAGGTGGTCGCAATGTTTCAGCGCAATTTCCAGATAGCTTTTTCGATCAACGCCGGGAAGCTGATCGTCCTTCAGCAACAAGGTTTCAATATACCCCTGTAGCGTTGCCAGGGGTGTGCGAAGATCGTGGGAGACATTGGCGATAAGTTCGCGCCGTGTGGTATCAGACTGAACAAGCTTCTCCATCTGCTCCTCAATACGTACCGCCATATTATTGAACGTTGTTCCCAGTCTTTCAATCTCATCAGTTTGTTTCCGAGGGGGTACGGTTGGCAGATCCAGTTGCTTCAATTTCTGTCCGGACTTGAAAGCATCCATTACACCAGCGAGTTTTTTCAATCTGCCAGTCAGCGACGCAAATAGCAGTAGCCCGGTCACCAGAGCAAACAGCAGGCTGGCTCCGATCATCCAGGTGCTTAGTTTGAGAATATGACTTCGCTTCAGTTTTTGCGCCACACTATCATAGATTTCACCACCCAGGATAACGTAAAGATAGCCCTGTAGATCACCTTTTTCCGGAATTCGGGCTACAGAAAAAACCTTCTGCCCATCAAGGCTTCGGGGATCATCGCCAAGGATGGGCATGGTTGATCCTTTCTTAAACCATGCCCTGATCGGCCCCATATCCACCCACTGCTTCCTCACAGCCCCGGGGACGGCTGAGAAAGCGAGGATATTACCACTCACATCCAGAAGGTATATTTCAATGCTGGGATTAACCACCATGAGCATATGAAAGATATCTTTCAGAGCTTCCTGGTTAACCTCCCGGTTTTGGATCAACAGCCTTTCCTTGACAATCTGCTCAGCCAGGTGGCTGTTCAGCTTCTGGTTGACCTCCTGCTGGTACATGTCTGTGGAAAAGAGCGTCACCACCAGAAACATCAGCCCGACCAGCGCAAACAAGGCCGTCAGGACAGCCGCCAATTTTGAATAAAGCGAGGTAAACATGTGGGTCACTCCTGGTTTTCAAACTCTGCAAACTGATACCCAACACCCCAGACCGTCAGGATATAGGCCGGCTGGCCACGATCTGCTTCTATCTTCGCTCGGAGCCGGTTGATGTGGGAATTGACCGTGTGCTCGTAGCCATCGTGGCCATATCCCCACACACTGTCCAGAAGCTGGGATCGGGTAAAGACCCTCCCTGAGTGATTGGCGAAATAGAGAAGCAGGTCAAACTCCTTTGCCGTCAGCTCAATGGTCGTCCCATTCAACTCCACCTTTCGTTTTTCAGGATGAATCAACAACCCGCCGGCTTGGATGACAGTCATCCCACCCGATTCCGGCTCCGGTTGAAGCTCATCGAAGCGGCGGAACATTGCCTTTACCCGCGCCATCAATTCTCTGATACTGAAGGGCTTGGTCACATAATCATCTGCGCCCATTTCCAGCCCCAGGACACGATCCAACTCTGAGGATTTGGAGGTCAGCATAATAATCGGGAGGTAGGTGCTTTTCGAGCGAACCCTGCGACAGATTTCCAGCCCATCCACCTCGGGCAACATCAGGTCGAGAATAATAAGATCCCAGGTCTCGCTCTCTGCTTTCGCCAGCCCCTCTGCTCCATTAAAGGCCAGTTCTACCTGAAACGACAGGTCCTGCAGGTGAAGCTCCAGGAGATGCGCCAGATCTTTGTTATCCTCAATGACCAATATCTTTCGTGGCATAGCTGGTTTTCCAGACCGGTTAATGGCTGTTCAATCATCAGATGTTCTGTACCAGCCATATCATTGTCCTTAAAATACCACAAGGAACACCCGCGATTTTCAGATTGATAGTAAGCCGTAATTGATGCAACCAATTCCCCCTTTGAAGGGGGCCAGGGGGCATAAGCGCTAAGTTATTTTAGTTGACATAAAAGCAATATTATTAAATACTTCTATCACACAATTAGATGGAGGTATAATATGTTAAAAGAAGACTGGCC
>Ga0307989_1000020_pt1 | contig 147334 bp, 128 predicted proteins | sample EllFjometagen185_FD_203164 | JGI IMG/M metagenome (GOLD analysis project Ga0307989, IMG submission 203164) | Marine microbial communities from Ellis Fjord, Antarctic Ocean - #185 | ecosystem: Environmental > Aquatic > Marine > Unclassified | place: Southern Ocean | collected 2014-10-08 | reverse complement strand
CCTCTCAGATTCTCCTGGCTCAAGTTTAGAAAGCCTTTCGGCACTTTTTGTCGAGTTTAAATAACCTGATCGGGGTGGTACATTTTTAAGTGATCAAAGTGGTACACTTTTACGTTGTCATTTCTAAATTAGACTACGGGCTCGATTTCTGTGTGTAATAGAACTATTTTACGATTGACCTTTTGTGCCAGATTTTTGAACTTGGTTTTTATCCGGCCCATCATTCGAACAGATGGCCTAAACAGGATATTTCACTGACACTACACAGTGACAAATAACGCCAGTCAGGTATGCCGGGCTAGTCTTCAAGCCATACCATACCGCTGTATCTTATCCATATTGTTTCGATGGTCGAAGATAGACAGATCGAGAAGCTCGTCAATCAGGTAGTCCAGTGTGTATTCTGACGCCCCGGGGGTCAGTTGCGATTTGAAACCCACCGGGACCATATTAATCTGATTGTAGTTTGTCTGCTTGAAGCGTGGCATGGTGCCCCTTAACAATATCAGCGACCCATGAGGTACATAAACATTTTTTGCACAATGCTATCAGTTATATAACGGTATTTCTGTAGGTTCAACACCGCTAAAACAGGTGTTATGTGATTCATTTGAACCGTGATATTGTTTCTCTTAGTACGTCAATGAACTCATCAATTTCAGTTTTAGTAATGGTTAGTGGTGGATCAATTCTAAATGATGACCCTCGATTTCCTACGATATACCCCTTTTCAATAAGGTCACTATAAATGGAATCAGCAATTTTTTGGTTTTTGATATCAACAGCAAACATCAACCCTTTTCCACGAACTTCAAGGATAATGTCATTATCGACAAGTGATTCAAGATGTTTGCGAAGTAACAAACCATTACTTTCTGCTTTCGATATCAAATTGTTTTTTGCGATGTACTGAATAACACCATATACAATCGAAGCTCCCAAAGGGTCATTTTGATGGGATTGGGAATAATGAAACGGTTTTTGGTCTAGCTGCTTTGTGGTAAGCTCATTGATAAGAGCAATACTCACAGGATATCCATTCCCAACTCCTTTACCAACAGCGATAAAATCGGGGTCGATGTCATAATGTTGATAGCCAAACCATTTGCCGGTTCGTCCGATACCTGTTGTTACTTCATTGGCGACAATTTTTCCTCCGTTGTCTCGAACAGTTTTGACGATATTACCTATCAACGCCTTTGGAGGAAAGCGCACAAAACCAGAAGAGCTGCCCGGTTCCAAAATAAACTCAGATACGTCTTCTGGAATTTTCTGAAGTACGTCACATGCTGGGTCACAGTTTTCTTTTTCAGGACATGTTTTACATTTATCCCAATTTAACTGGTACCAGTTCCTGGATCTGTCGGTTATTGAAGAATATGCGCCAAGATAAGAGTCATGGAGTGTTAAGGATACGTTTTTCTCAGTTAGATGTTTAGCCATCTGCCTTGATATCTCAATCGCCTCGCTGCCAGAGCAGAGAAATACACATTTCCCATTATTTAAATTGGCGATATCAAGAATTGATTTTGCTGATGTTTCCAGTATTTCATTTGAATAGCAAAAACCAGCGTGCATCAATGAATCTATTTGGTTCTTGATTATTTTATTTATCTCAGCATGATTGTGTCCAAGAGATGTACACCAAACACCTGACTCTAAATCCATATAACCTTTACCTTGTTCGTCATATAGGTAAAGACCTTCACTTTTGACAATATTTTGAATTTTAAGCTCGTGACCTGTACAAAAAAATACATGTTCCATTTCTTATTCCCTTTCTTTCATTTTTCACACAACACGATGATCACCGGCACGATTAGCGTCCGGTGTAGCCTTTTTTTATGTGCTATTTCACAATTTCTTTAATATACTCAAATACCTTGAATTCATTATCAGGATCAGGTTGAATTTCACTGACTTTTGTATAACCAAACTTCTCGTAGAAATGATGATTTCGATAAGCTTTATAAGGTGTTACAAGTCTCCACACTGATGGCTCTGAGTTCTTCAGCATCTTCAATTTTTGCCAATTCTAATACAATGCTCATTATAAGTTTTCTAATTTTAAGGGTATAGCGTTGGCTGCACATAAAGCAGGTTTGAGCCACAGCCCACACCAAACCAGGCTGACACGGTAATGTGTTGTGAAACAATGGGTAACAATAAGCTGCAAAAAATTGTTATAAAAAACTTTTGCTAATCTTGTGTCTCACTTTCTCCCATTTATCTAATAGGGTATTATCTTTTTCGTAGAAACTCTTGCTTATTAGGCAGATTAGGATCGTCCCAGTTGCATTTGGAATCATCTGACATTATGCCACTAGTTGAAATCAGTTTTTTTAAATTGTAAGAATTACACTGAGGACAGCAAATTTTTTCTTGGACCTTTGCTAGCTCTTCAAATCTATTACTACAATCTCTGCACTCGAATTCAAAAATTGGCATGGATTATTCCTTTTCGTATTAATGTGTTTTTAAACTGTCTTTTCCTGGAAGACCTAAGAATGCAGATACTCATTCACTCAACATAATATGACATATAAAACTTCTCTCTTATAAGTTTTTATTTTTCTGCAATAATGTAATTCTGACATATATTTTCCATATCCAAGTATCAATCGATTTCGCTGGACGGAGGTAGTTTATATAGAAAATTTTTTATAACATTATATTTGTGATCTAATTTGCTGTTTAGACAATTCGCACATAAGAAACCAATAGGCAATAAGAATCTGATCATTTCAGCTTTTTCAATCACACGGGATCGGATTTGGGGTGTTGCCCCGTGGCTACTCAAAAAGCACCACTGGGGCAGGAACTACGTGGCAGAGGAGGCGTCCAGTTTGTCGAAGGAGATGGTGAGGTGATAGGAGCCGGGTTCCAGTTTGGCGTCCACCGACCCGTACCGTTCGAAGACCTTCATCATCGAAGTGTTGGAGGTTAGCACATCGGCGGTAAAGCCCTGGATACCTCTCTCTTTTGCCAGCCGGATCAGCTGCCGATAGAGGTAGCTGGCGATTCCCTTGCCCTGGTAGTCCTCATCCACAATAAAGGCCACATCGGCGAGAGGCGAGTTCTCCAGCTTCACGTAGCGGGCTTCAGCAATGATCCTGCCTTGACCGACATCCCCCAGAAGACCAACAAGCGCCATGGTATTGCGGTAGTCCACATTCACATACTTCTGCATTTTGGAGTGGGGCATGGCCCTGACGTGTGTGAAATAGCGATAGTAGACCGACTCGGATGAGAACCGATAGAACAGCCGCCGCATCTGCTCTTCATCAGACGGCTTAATGGCCCTGAAGCGAACGTCCAGATCACCCCTGGACAGATTTGGACAGCATAATGCTGAAGGATAAAAGGCGGTGGAGTCAGAGAGAAAAATCTGGTCCTTGAAGAGAATATTCGCCTCCTTGGCCTCCTCCACCAACCGCTCACGATCATCCGGATGAGCCACCTCAATAATAGCCTGGGCCCGTTCGCGAATGGTCCGCCCCTTGAGGTTGGCCACCCCGTAATCCGTCACAATCATATCCACCGATCCCCTGGAATTAAACTGGTAGGGATATTTGTCGATGGAGAGATGGATATTAGGCTCATTCTTCAGGTTTCTGCTGGGAAGAGCAAAAACACTGAACCCTCCTTTGGAAATTCGGGAGCCGGAGACAATATTAATCACCTCTCCCGGCGTGGTGGCAACATTACTCTTTCCCATATGAATGGCAATCCCGCCTGACAGATCCACCTTGCGAATGGGAATGATTGCCATGAATTTTGAGTTCTGCCCCATGGACATCGGCGTCATCACCTTTTCCGTGTCCTGAAACTCAACCATGGGATTGCTGCTCAGCCAATCCATCAGCTCCGGGGTACCCACAGCATAGGAAGCAAGGGACTTACCCTTGAAGATGCTCTTGCAGCGGTTGGTGACAGCCCCGCTTTTATGCAGTTCCATCAGGGCATCTGTCATAAAAGCCGAGTGAATTCCCAAATCGCGTTTGTGCCTCAGCTCTTCACTCAGCGCTTCAAACAGGGCTCCAACCGTGAAGGAGAGGCAGCTGCCGTTTTCAATAATTGATGCCACATTTGCTGCCACTTTCCTGAAGGTGTCATCCACCGGCCAGCGGTCAAAGTAGATGGGAGGCAGGTCCGATTCAACCAGATAGTCGAATTCAGATTGGTGAATGAAGGTGTCCCCGAAGGTGACTGGAACATGGTGGTTAATCTCGCCCACGACCAGATCCGCCTGTTGGATAGCCTGCCGGGCACAGTCCATGGTGATGCCGAAGCTGCAGAAACCCGAGCTGTTGGGTGGTGTTACCTGGATAAAGGCCACATCAATATTGATCAGCCCGGAGTCAATCAGCCCCGGAATCTGGGAAAAATAGCCCGGGATCAGATCCACCCGCCCCTCTCTGATGGCCTCATCAGCCACCCAGCCCTGGAAAAAGGTTTTCAACCGATATTTATTGGCATTCAGCGCCTTAGCAGTGACAAGCTCTCCAAGGCTGTAAATCTGGATCAGCTCCAGGTCCGAAACATTGTGCTGATCAGTCGACATCAGCCCCTGGATCAGGGTACGGGGCTCAGAGACCCCGCTTCCCAGGAAGACACTCATCCCGGGTTTCAGGAGTTTCATGACTTCGTCAGTTGAGACGGTGGGGGGAACGATGTTGCTTCTTGATTCTGCGACCATGATCCAAACCTTTTTAAGTGAAGAAAAATGGTGGGGTGGTTTCCTTCGTGTGATTGCTTAATGTTTTAACGGGGTTCCGGGCCTGACCCAGAACCAGCATCCAAGGTACACATCTGAGCAAGCGCCTGTCTAGGGGTTTTTCAACTGATAGAAGATGCCGCGCTCCTGTCGGACCGTATGCAGTTTGTTCTCTTCGTCCAGCACACCAAGATACTTATTGATCTCGTTGATATGCACTCCCAGAATCCGGGACAGGTCGTCCAGGGTACACGGCCTGCGGGAGATTGTTTCCAGGATGGCTCCTTCAATATCTTCCCGATAGGACGCGATCCCCTTGCGATCCGGGACCTTCGCGATAATCTCAACGGTATCAACTCCCCAGTAGTCAACAATATGCTGCAGCTCGGCGCTGTTCGCCGGGCGAATATCGTCTTCTGTTCCCGGCCTGTCGAGGGTATTCAATTGTACACGGTCCGGCTGGATCTTTTCAAAAGCCGCCTTGAGCGCGTCAAGATTCTCAACATCGTCATTGATCCCGGGAATAATGAAAATCTCAAGCCAGATCTTACCCTTGAAGGCTTTACTGAAATCAATCAAGCCCTGGATATGGGTGTTGACATCCATCTTCTGCAGGGGTCTGTCGATGGCTCTAAAGGAAGCGTCCAATGCCGCATCCAGCGACGGTAGAATCAGATCCGCCTCCAATAACTCCTGTCTGAGCGTCTCGTCACTCAGAAGCGTGCCATTTGTCAAAACAGCAACCGGAATATCGGGCCAGTTGCTCTTCAGAAAATCGAGAACCTTGCCGATCCCCAAGTTAAGCGTCGGCTCTCCAGCCCCTGAGAAAGTGACGTAGTCCGGTTTGGGGTTATTTTCGAAATAGTGTCCCAGCTCCTCAAGCACATCATCGATCGGAACATACGCGTCCCGATCCATTGTCAGCTTTGTGGTCTTCCCACACTCGCAGTAGACGCAGTTCAAGGTGCAGACCTTGTGCGGAACCAGGTCCACCCCCAGAGACATCCCCAGACGGCGGGAAGGAACAGGGCCAAACAGGTGTTTATATGCCATGTCAATTCCTGAACGGCCGAGGTCCCCTACTCTAAACCGCAGGAGATCCGACCCTGTTTTCTAATCAATTAAACTGTGAAAGGGTTCGCAGGCCTATACGTCTCCGTAAACGACCTCGCCACCCACAATTGTTGCCAGGATTTTAATGTCCTTGATCTTAACCGGATCGATATCCAGGGGGTTCTCCTCCAACACCACCATATCAGCCAATTTGCCCGGCTCCAGAGATCCCTTGATATCCTCTTCATGATTCTGGAATGCGGCATAGGTCGTGACAGACTTGATCGCTTCCAGAACCGGCACACGCTGGCTTTCACCAATGGTCCTGCCACTGGTGGAGAGGCGATTCGCTGCTGACCAGATTGACAACAGGCAGTTGATCGGTGTGACAAAATCATCGTTATGGTTGGTGAATGGAATTCCCCTTTCCAGGGCGCTCCGGCAGGGATTCATGTGCTGAGCCCGGCCAGGTCCGAGAAAAAGCGATTCATGGCGATCACCCCAGTAGTAAGTGTGCACCGAAAAGAACGCCGGAATAACACCCAGCCGCTTAATCCGATCCATCTGATCCTCCCGGACTGTCTGGCAGTGAATGATGATATGCCGTGTGTCATTCCGGGGATACTCTTTCTGGGCATTCTCATAAGCATTCAGAATGTCCTCGATGGCCATGTCGCCGTTACCGTGGATGGCAATCTGCCACCCTTTCCGATGCATTTCCAACACGCTCTGTGCCAGTGCTTCAGGCTCCTGTGTTCGATAACCGTGGTAGTTAAACGCCAGGTCCGGCCGATTCTCAGGCAGAACATGGTACGGTTGGCTCAGGGCTGCGGTGTAGCCCTGAATGCTGCCGTCCTGTATCATCTTCACCGCCCCGAGGCTGACCATCTTGTCTGCTGACAACTGGGTCCCTGCTGCTGTATTGGTGTATCGACTCAGGTCCTCATGTGAGGCCGGCAGAACATGAACCCGATTCTTCAACTGCCCGCTGGCCGCTGTGGCCATAAAAATATCGATGAACTGGGGAAAGGCATAGCCATCCTGTGCAGTCGTCACACCCTGTGCCAGGTACCGTTTCGAGCTGAATTCAACCGCCTCCAATGCCCTCTCGGGAGTCAATCCCGGCAAAAAGTCCTGGATCAGGGTCATGGCAGTCTCTTCGAACACACCATTGGGCTCCCCTTTAGCAGAGTCGAGCTGAATATGTCCCCCTTCAGGGGAGACCGTATCCTTTGTGATCTCTTTGACCTCAAGCGCCTTGGAGTTGGTGGTCAGGAGGTGTCCGGAAATGTGGCGAATGGCGATGGGATGCTCAGTACTGACCCTGTCCAGATCATCACGGGTCGGATGCCGGTTTTCTGCAATCAGGGTATCATCATATCCATAACCGCTGATCCATTCTCCAGCAGGGGTCTCTGCTGCCGCCTTCTTTAACAGGTCTACAATGTCATCAATGCAGGTGACACCTCCAATGGGAGGAGAGTTGAGGTCCACGAAGAAGCGATTAAAATAACAGGAAATGAAAAAATGGCTATGGGGATCAACAAAACCAGGCAGAACAGTTTTACCACCCAGATCGATAACCTTCGACCCTTTTTCAGCTATTGCTTTCATCTCATCGTTGGTCCCCAGGGCCAGGATACAATCACCGGATGTTGCCAGTGCCTCATATCTGCGATTGCCAAAATCCATGCTGACAATGTCACCATTGATATATATTGTTTTTGTCGATTCAGACATTTTATCTCCTTAATGTTTTTCCAGAAAAAAAGCTCTGCTGCCAGCCACGATTTTCTGCGTGAACAACCTCTGATACCGCCGTGCCTGCTAATATTCTAGCAGTATCAGAATAATTGTGTATACAGATCCGAAAGGATTAAGCGAGTGGATTCTTTCAGGTCTGCGCATACCATGATTATCGCTCTCATTGTTGCGAATTTCAAGATTTTTTATAATATTTTTATGGTTTCCACAACTATTTTTGATAATATTCAGTGATTCGTCGTTTTTTGTTTGGGGTAAGAGATCTGTCTTTGAAAGCAACAGGTCGTCACTCCCGCACTGAATGTGCGAGGCTCGCAGCGCAGAACCGGAATCCAGTCAAAATATGCCCTGGACCCCGGCCTTCGCCGGGGTGACAGCCGGTGTCATTCAGAAGTGGGGACTTTCATTAAAGGCAAGTCACTGGAAGGTATTGGGAGGCTGTTATATTTCACAGCATGCCTTACAGATTTTGGGCAATATAGCGGAACACATCCAGGGTTTCGAGTTCCATCGCTTCCCAGCTGTTGTTGTAATCAACATAAGCAGATGTCTTGACAATCACGATATTGTGTTTTGGATGGATATAGATAAACTGTCCGTATATGCCAATGGCTGAATAGTCGCCGTCCGGAATTTCCGGAAGCCACCATTGATACCCATAGCCGAGCAGCCATCCTGAATTTGGATTATTCTTCCCCGGCATAAGGTGCGGGGCATCTGGTGTAATGGAATCCGTCACCCAGTTTTCGGATACCAGTTGCTCCCCTTTGAAGTTCCGTCCCCGGTTCAGATAAAGCAGTCCGAATCGGCCATAATCGCGCAGGGTGGCATTAAGTCCGCCGAAGGCCATCTCCACCCCGGTCGGATCCGTCACCCACACAGCATCATCCTTCGCGCCCAGCCTGGACCAGAGCTTTTCCTGCATATACTCCGTCAGGCTTTTGCCGGTGGCACCTGTCAACACCATACTCAGCACCTGGGTGTCAGCACTGACGTATGTGTTATAGGTCCCGGCATCCTTCTCTTTGAGAAGATTGGCTACGAACTCATTCAGCGAGCCGGTGGTAAATGCGGCCACCAGTCGCACGAGATCCGAATTCAGGTCTTCATAATCTTCGGTAAACCGAACCCCCGATGACATCTGCAGCACGTTTTTCAGTGAAACACCCTCATATCCACTGCCCTTAAGCAGAGGTGCATATTCGTCCACCGGATCCTGGAGACTTTTGATCTTACCTTCTTCCAGGGCCACACCGATCAAAAAAGAGACGAAGGATTTGGCAACAGACATGGAGATACTCTTTGTAGACGGCTGATTACCCTTGTAATAATTTTCAGACACAATAACGCCATCCTTGACCACCAGTAGACCGGTGGTATCTGTCCGTTTGATCCAGTCAGCAAGCTTCAGGGTCTCTCCTTTGAACTGGTATGTTTCGGGCAAGTTGCGGGGAGCCTTCTTCAATTCATACACATCACCCGATCGGCGCACGATTGAGTTGGGATACTGCTTGTAAAGCGACCTGAAATTTTCGACAATCGCATCCGGTTCGAAGACACTGGCATATTTCAAAACCCCCCTGAGTTCCTGGATATCTTTCCAGAAAACGGCCAGGGCGATCAGCAGAACGACAACTAGAACTCCAGCAACCCGGAAAAACCAGCGTTTAAATTTGCTCATGGCTCACTCTTCATTTAAGGTTTGAAACGTCACTTCTTCCACTTAGAATTCTGCTTCAACCCGGCGACTATTCCTGATCGATCAATTTTTCCAGAAACGGGATTGGAAGGTAATTGACCTTATTCGGCCGAGACCATCAATTTTTCTCTTCCAGAGTTATAGCGGAAACCGGAGATAATTTCAATTGGAACCCCTGCCGACACTATTGATGTCTGGTATACAGCTATTCAATGTCAGAGGTAGGTCCCGTTTATCCATTTATTGACGCGGATTTGCGAGTTGCCTCTATTGACGGATCATAACCGAAAACCTATAATTTAGAGTCAAGACAATTGAATGATACCTTTGGGGCAGGGTGAGCAGTTTAGCTGCAATTCCCGACCGACGGTAATGCCGCAACAGCGGCAGAGCCCGTGACCGCCAATTGGCGTTGATTCAGTGAAAATCTGAAGCCGACGGTACAGTCCGGATGGAAAAAGGTAAAGGTCGTATTCCAGCAAACGTCGAAATACACCTCTTGAAACAGTTGGGGAATACCTGTTGAGCCATCCGTAAAAGTGCATTGCGGCGGCAGGTCTGCTAACCTGTTTCTATTTTCTATCTGCCCCGAATGTCCTTTGATCAAGACATTCGGGGCTTTTTTTTTGCAGCCGGCATCCATTTATGACCGAAACAACACCAGAAAATCGATTCGCCAAAGTGAAGCAGTCCTGGTTAAGGAAGCAGAGACTGGGTTTGCTGACACTGCCGGTGGGCATCTCCCTGTTTGTCGGCCTGTGGTACCTTGTTACCCGCCTGGGGGACTACCCCAGTTTCATTCTGCCGGATCCCGGGAGCGTATTCGCGGAGATGAAGACCATCGCTCTCAACGGTCTGTTGTGGTTTCATGTCAAGGCCACCCTGATCGAGATGGCCGGTGGGCTGACTCTGGGATTGTCTGGCGCGACACTGCTTGGCTACATCCTTGCCAAGAGTCCGCTGCTTGAGCGCCTGCTGGGGCCCTATATCGTGGCATCCCAATCTGTCCCGGCCGTTGCCATTGCCCCACTATTGATTATCTGGTTCGGCACCGGCAAAATCAGCAAGGTCCTGGTGTGTGCCCTGGTGGTTTTCTTCCCCATCCTGGTGAACACCATTGTCGGCATTCGCTCGGTAGACGAGGGCCTCAAGACGATGCTGCGCTCGCTGAACGCCAGCAAATGGCAGACATTTATCCGATTGGAGGTTCCCGCGGCCCTGCCTGTATTGCTGGGTGGTTTGAAAATAGGGGTCACGCTGTCGGTTATCGGCGCTGTGGTTGGCGAATTTGTGGGAGCCGATCGCGGACTGGGCTATCTGATCAACCTGGCCAAGGGCCTTTTTAATACGCCGCTGATGTTTGCAGCCCTGATTGTGCTGACAGCCATTTCCCTGAGCCTTTACCTTGCCATTACTGGCCTCGAAAAGTGGCTACTGGCCTGGCGAACCTGATACAACCACCCTTAATCTCAATAGTCAGGAGATAATCAGAATGAAGATGAGATTGATCCAGTTGACCCTGTTTATGCTGCTCATGTCAGCCCTCAGTGTGCCGGCGACAGCGACCCCACTCAGAAAAGTCAAATTCGGAGTCAGCTATATTCCCAACGTCCAGTTTGCGCCCCTCTACATTTGCCAGCAGAAGGGCTACTACGCAGATGAGGGACTGGAGGTAGAACTGCAGTATGGCTACGAGAGCGATTTCGTCACCCTGGCAGCCCAGGGGACAAATGAGTTTGCCATCGCCAGCGGTGACCAGATCATCCTGGCCCGATCACAGGGGCTGCCGATCACCTATGTCATGACTTGGTACCAGCGCTATCCTGTGGGACTCGTCATCCCTGTATCCAAAAATATCTCGGCCGTCTCGGAACTGGAAGGCAGACGGGTTGGCCTGCCGGGCTTTTTCGGCGCCACCTATATCGGCTGGAAGGCACTAGCCTACGCCACGAAGCTGGATGAAAAACAGGTAACTGTCAAACAGATCGGCTTCAACCAAGCCGCCGCTGTCAAGCAGGACCTGGTGGACGCAGCCATGGTATACATCGTCAATGAACCGATCCAGTTACGGGCCGAGGGGTTGAAGGTCCGGGTCATTGAGGTCTCCGACTCCATCAACCTGGTTTCCAACGGCCTGGCAGTTGGAAATGAACTGATGACATCCGATCCGGATCTGGTGCGCCGCATGGTAAGAGCCACCCTGCGCGGATTGATCTACGCTGTGGAGCATCCGGACGAGGCCTTTGCCATTTCACGACAAGCCATTCCGGAGATCACAGACGAAACCGCCGCCATACAGCGTGATGTGTTGAACGCGTCTATTGCCCTTTGGAAAACAGACACATACGGGATTTCCAAGCGAAAGTCCTGGCAGGAGTCAGTGGATTTTATGCAGAAAACCGGGCTGCTGAGCAAGCCGGTTTCCATCGATACCCTTTTCACCAACCAGTTTATCAAGACACCCTGAGCGGTTTCATCATTGACAGTTCCCATTTTACAGGCCCGCTCCCTGGCCAAAACATTCGATACCGTCGGTGGTGATCTGCCGGCAGTGGCGCAGATGTCATTTTCCGTATCTCCCGGAGAGTTTCTCTGTATTGTCGGCCCCTCGGGCTGCGGAAAGACCACACTGCTTCAGATGCTGGCTGGACTCGTTCCTCCGTCAGCCGGTGACGTCCTGCTGGACGGAAAAACCCTGGCTGAACCTCACCGGGAAATCAGCATGGTATTTCAAAAACCCAACCTGATGCCGTGGCGGACGGTTCTGGAGAATGTACTGCTGCCTATGCAGATTTTCGGGATACCCCGCAAAAAAGCAGAGAAGAAGGCGCGGTTGATGCTGGACAAGGTTGGATTGGAGCAGTTTGTAGATGCGTATCCAAATGCGCTGTCCGGCGGAATGGAACAACGGGTGGCGATAGCCCGCGCCCTGGTCCAGAATCCCAGAATTCTGCTGTTGGACGAGCCCTTCGGCTCGCTTGACGCGCTGACTCGTGAGAAGCTGAATCTGGAACTGCTGAGGTTGTGGCGGGACCAGAACATCACAGCCGTCATGGTCACACACAATATTCGCGAAGCCGCGCTGATGGCAGACCGTGTACTGGTACTCAGCCCGCGACCGGCCAATATCTCCGCCGAAATCCCCGTTAATCTCCCCCGTCCCCGGGTCGAAGAGATCGAGTACACCAAAGAATTCACCGACCTGACCTTCACCATCCGCAAGGAGATCCGGGACTGACAGCCATTAAAAATGAAAAAAATTGATTCGACAAGTCAGGCTATTGTATCTCGCCATCGCTGTTGATTTTCATAATAAAGGCGTCCCAGCCACCTTGGGGGGTCAAACCATCAGCAAGGGATCCTTCAGTTGTTCCTCCCAGAAACAAGGTTCCACCCACGTCCGGATACAGACAGTACACTGCATCGGTCCCGGTAGTACCAAACTGTTTCAGCCAGATCTGGTTACCACTGGTATCGTATTTTGCTACTAAGATATCAACACCTCCTGCATTGGTTTGCCCCGGTAAGGCACCCTCTGTAAATCCCCCAACAACCACATAGCCATCACTACTCATCACCATAGCCCACGTTTTATCTTCTGCAGCTGAACCAAATTGTCGGTACCAGATTTTATTTCCACTGGTATCATACTTGGCAACAAAAATATCAGAATCTCCCTGGTTGGCGTATCCTTCCAGGCTATTAAAGGTAGTCCCAGTGATATAAATATGCCCACTCCCGTCCAGCACCACTCTCCTGGCCGCCTCATCGCCGACACCTCCAAACTGCACCGCCCAGGTTTGAGAACCGTCAGTACTGTTCCATTTCGCAATGATGGCGTCAGTCGCCCCTGCATTGACTGTGGAATAGGTCCTCATTGTAGAGCCAACCAAATAAATACTCCCGTCACTACCCATAACTGCATGTTTCATTTCATCTGTTTGAGGCGACCCACCCGTTGAAGAATGCTGAGCCAGGTAAGTTGCGCCGGACCCTGTGCTATTCGTTTTCATCAGGAACAGATCCGCCTCAGTCGTATTAGTATTTGCACCAAATAATCCACCCGCTGTATTTCCCATCAGAAAAATGGAACCATCACTGGCAAGGCCAATACCCAGAGCTGACTCTGATTCACCAGTACCATAGGACTCTGCAAAAATCATGTTCCCGCTGCTGTCACATTTCGCCACCATGATGTCTTCGTTACCATTATTCGAAGTTGTGGATGTATCATCGACGATGGTTCCTGAAGCATCGCCATAAACATAACTATTTCCGCCACTGTCTACAAGAATTCCATTCGGGCTATCCGGACTGTTCGATCCAAACCCTTCCGTCCACTGCTTGACGCCAACACCTGAAAATTTCGTAATATACACATCATTGCTGCCGCCAGCCGTATTGGTAACATCGTCAAAATCACCTGCAGAATTGATCGCAGCATACAGATTACGTTCCGAATCCATACCCAGGCTACTCACCGCCTCCCCACTCGCTGTTCCCATCTGAATGGTGCCATTCCAGGGGGGTTCGTTTGGCGCCAGGGCGATGCTGACAGATACCTGATCTGCGCCAGTGATCGTAATTGAATCGGAAATACCTGCGAAGTTTTCTGTTGGGCCGGCAGCCACTAGCTCTGCCACTGTAGTATATGTTCCAATGAAGGTTATCTTGATCAGCCGCAGGGGTTCATTCATAGGCACAAGAAGGACAACTGTTCCGGTTAGCAAGTCTTGCAGCTGTCTATCGTAAAAATCTGTGCGGGTCAGATAGTTAGCTACTGAAGTGACCCTGGCAGGTACCGCAATAATCAGGGCAGTTCCTGAACCGCCTGAACTTGAAGCTAGAAAGGACCGCTTTGCCCCCCCTTGATCAACGTCCACACTGACACGAATCCAGTCTTTTCCGCCATCATTCTTTAGTGACCGACAGGAAAGCAGAAAAAGGGCCGTGAAAATTATTATTCCGATCCTGTAAACTATTTGTTTCTTCATCTTACCCCTTTTGTTAAGTGTGTTAAACTTAACGCCTTTTTTCATGATTCACCGGCCATGTCAATAGAAATTAGAATCAGTGCCTTCGCTATTTGGAGATATTGCAGATGTTTGAGGATCGTATCTGGAAAGACGCCTATCTCGCCGGGACAGGTGGGAAACTACAAAAGCGATCAGGTCGCCGACAGCTTCTAAATTAATTTTTCACTACTGAAAGATATAGACGGCGCCACTACTGGCATTATTTTCATTGTCAGCACCAAAATCATTGTCATGAATAATAGCAGTGCTGTCACTGCTTTCTTGATCAGCTCCCACGATAATGGTTTCACCGACGATGGCCACATGATTAAAATAGTCTGAGTTTGAGTTATTCGGTGATTTAAGATAAGCCTTATGGGACCAGGTGGAGCCATTTCTTTCGTAGACATAAACGGCACCATTGTCATTTCCACTATTATTCGTACTACTCAAGTCATTGCCCTGGATGATGTCTGTGGTATCACTGTCTTCTGCGTAAACCCCGACTGCAAAGGTGTTATCGACCAGAAAAAGGGCATTTCCAAAAATGTCATTATTGGTGGGATTAGGGGCCTTGAGATAAGCCTGATGAGACCAGGTTGTCCCATCTCTGACAAAGACATAAACGGCACCATAGTCATTTCCACCATTATTCGTACTGCTCAAGTCACTGCCGTGGATAATTCCTGTTGTGTCACTGGATTCGCTGTTTGCAGTCGCCACAATGGTATCGCCAACAATAGCCACAGAAGTACCAAAATAGTCATCTGCCTCTCCATTAGGGGCTTTAAGGTATGCCTCGTGGGACCAGACAGTTCCATTTCTCACAAAAACATAGACCGCACCACAAAAGGATGCAGCAACATTGGTACTACTCAAATCGCTGCCGTGGATGATGGCGGTTGTGTCACTTGTTTCATAAGATGCTGCTGACGCAATCGTATTTCCCGATATCGCTACCCTGCCAAATTTTATTCCAGCAGAATTGTTAGGCGCTTTGAGATACGCCTGGTGGGACCAGGTTACACCATCTCTCACAAAGACATAGGCAGCACCACTATCAGCAGCAGTATCATCAGTGCTGCTCAAGTCACTGCCATGGATGATGGTTGTTGTGCCACCATTTTCCCCAGCGGCCCCTACCACAACTGTATCCCCTGACATGACGACTGTAGAACCGAACCAGTCAGATGAATCATTATTTGGCGCCTTAAGGTAAGCCTGGTGAGACCACGTTGTTCCGTTTCTCACGAAAACATATACCGCCCCACTTTCACTTGACCCAGTGTTCGGAGGACCTAAATCACTGCCATGGATAATACTGGTTGTATCGCTTGATTCATATGGCGCTCCGACCACAATCGTATCGCCCTCTATTGCTACCATTGAACCAAACCTGATTCCGGTAAGGGAGTTAGGCGCTTTCAGGTAAGCCTGGTGAGTCCAGGTAGAACCATCCCTGACATAAACATAAACAGCTCCGCTGTCGTCCGCACCTGCGTTGGCGGTACTTAAGTCATTGCCATGGATTATGTTTGTGAGATCACTGTCTTCATATTGTGCTCCCACGACCAGTGTATCACCTGACATGGCGACTGACATACCGAATCTGTCGCCAGCAGAATTATTGGGGGCTTTAATATATGTCCGATGTGTCAGGTTTTCCGGAGTAACCGAAACCGCATAATCCTTGGTCGTATTGTCTGCTGCTGTTACACTGTATGTTAGCGGGTTAGTAAAATCGTTTTCCATTGCCCCACTGACCTGCAAAACATCGTTAACGGTAACTGATGCAGCGATGGTCGAGTAGTTGGCAGATGAACCAAAAAGGAAACCAATAAATCGATGGTTTTACTACCCTCATCGATGCTTCCTATGACATCTGCCGACAGGTACGAATTGGTGTCGGCCTCAAATTTGAATGATGTTAAGGATTTAGAATAATAGGAAGTACCCATGGTTATGGCTACGGATATTTTCTCTTCGCTGCCATCTACAGAAAAAATGTCGGATACGCCGCCACAGAAAGCCGTTGGTTGATCGTAACAGATCTCGTCAAGCGAACATACTTCGTTGAAAACAATTTTGGCGAGGCGTATGGATGTATTGAGAGGAATCCTGAGATTGACTGAGCTACTATCGAAACCCTGAAGCTGAGTATCGTAATAATCTGAAAGGTAATCGGTTATCCCAATGGTTGTAACAGAAGCGGGAACAGCCAAGATGGCGGTGGTATGTAGACTGCCTTCTGAAATAGATGCTTGAGATCCATTTTGTTTTGCCCCATCGATTGAAAATTCGACAACTGCCCAGTCTGTCCCGCCGTTATTTTGAAGCGATTTGCAAGCGACCAGGGCTGTCAATGCCAATAGAATAGGAATGATCACATATTTCATTTTTCTCCCCTAAAGGAAAGCCTGACATTATCATCACACTGAAATAACGAATTTTTTTATTATATTGATAGCTTCGAAACACTATAGGTTCCGATTCATGAAATCAAGAAAAATATCAATAGCGTCTCACTGATTGTTCAGTGAACCGTTGTAAAAGCTCTTAAATAGGGCTCTAAGTAGCTTTTTCTATTTTCTGACTTGAATTTTCAGCTGGGATCCATTGTGATTTTGAATTTAGCCGTTGGAAACACAATGAATCCTGGAAGAGGAGTCTTTTCTCAAATTGCAGATTGGTACCCGAAATACCACTTTGATAAACCAGTTCAAATATACGCAACAGAAAAGCCGGGTACAAACCGCACGGCTCTGTAGTCCCGGATGAAGAAACAGGGGATGGCGCAGAAATAACCTCACAAAGGAATTAAGAACTGGAAATAAGGTTATTTCTCGGCTTGGTATTGATTACGCCAGCGCACCCCCTTCAGGGTGGCTTATGGTCCGTTTATTGACAAAATTGGAGATCGCCAGCACCACCAGCACGATGGCAATAATGCAGGTACACATGGCGTTGGCGCTGGCCGTCCAACCGTCGTTATCGAGCATGATTATCTCGATCGCCGCCAGGTGAACCGATGCAGATACCAGAAAGATCACAGCGCTGATAGTGGTCATGGAGCGCATGAAAAAGTAGGTGAAGTTCTGGAAGAACGCCACCCGCGTCAACGGAAAGATGATATTGAAGAAGGTACGGATCGTATCCCCTCCCAGGCTGATCGAGGCCTCCTCGATGGAAGGATCGATGTTCTTCATGTTGGAAATACTGGACAGAACCCCGAGGGTAAAATTACAGATCACAATATTGATCACAATGATCCAGGGGGTGCCGTAAAAAGAGAAATAGGGTTTGTTAAAGGCCAGAATATAGCCCAGCCCCATCACCAGACCCGGTATGGCCGCCGGCATCACAGAGAAGAAGTACATCGTCTGCTTGAAAAACGGCTTGCGCGTCTCCATCACGAAGGCTGCCACCAGGGTCACAAATGATCCAACAACCCCCACAATGATCGAGATCCAGAAACTGGTCCAGATGGCTGAGTAACCCCCAATGGATGGAAAGGTATAGTGATCCAGGGTCAGCGACCAGTCATAGGGCCACACCTTCACGAAGGAGCCAATAATCACCGTCGCAAAAATCATAATGATGGAAGCGGAGATCAGGGTGTTATAAGCTGTGAATCCGATCTTCTTCAGTGTTTTCGAAGGCGGAATGAACGGTCGGGCGGCACCACTGATCATCGCAAATGATTTGCGGGAGATATAATAATTCAACAGAAAAGCCATCATCGAAGGAATCAGTAGAATGATAGCGATGGTTGCCCCCAGATCGAACCGGTACAGGTTGGTAACCTGAGAATAAATCTCTGTCGCCAGAACGTTGTAGTTTCCACCGATCACCACTGGATTACCGAAGTCGGTAATGGTCAGATTAAAGGTCAGGGCCGCTGCACTTATAATCCCGTACTTGGCGGACGGCAACGTGATCTTCGTAAAAACCTTCAGCGGGGATGCCCCCAGGCTCTCAGCAGCCTCATCCAGCCTGATATCCACCGCCGACAGCGTGGTAAACAGGATCACAAAGGAGTGGGGCAGGCAATAGAGTATCTCCGAAACAATAATACCAGTGGAGCCATATATATTCCACTCCGTTTCAAACAGGTGAGACGTAATCAGCCCGTTGCGACCGAACAGGTAGATCAATGCCAGCGCCTGCATAATGGAAGGCGCGATCAGCGGCATCATGATGATGGCCCTGAACGCCGATTTCCCCTTGATCGTGGTCCGGGTCAGAGCGTAGGCAAAGAAAAACGTGATGATTGTCACAAAGATGGTGGTCACAAAAGAGATATACAGGCTGTGCCAGAGAGCATTCAAGGTGTAAGCAGTGGTAAAATACTTATAGAAGTTGTCCAGCGTGAACGTGGCCAGACTGACCTCTCCCCCCTTGAAAAAACTCAGCTGCAGGATGCTGAAGATAGGGAAAATCAGGAAAAAAGCCAGTAGCAGCCCGATCACAATGGTCACAGCCGGGACCACATACCGGTCAATTTCCAGCCTGCGGGACGGGACTTCGTAATCTTGGTTAACGGTCGAATTCATTGCAGCGCTCATAACAGTTTCAAGAAGGATGACGGTGTTGGTTACACGATGCTTGATGGCTTTTCAGTATAGAGATGAAAACAGTCCGGGGGAAAATGCAGCCGGATCTTACTCCCTCTCCTGATCTCCATGCGCTCAAATTTGTCTTCGGTGATATCCACATTCATATCCATGCCGTCAAGGGTAAAGGTTATCTGAACAACCGCCCCCAGAAATGTCACCACCTCCGCAGTCGCCTCCACGACATTGGATTCCACCAAGTCCGCCATATTGGTCTGATCGGTGATCAATAGGACCTTCTCAGGCCGGATGGCCAGATAAACCTCCTTCTGCTTGATCTCCTCCAGACCATTCACTTTAAATGCGTACCCGTCAATTCTGGCAACACCGCTTTCAATGACACCGGCCATGAAATTTGACGTCCCCACAAAACCGGCCACAAAGCTTGACTCAGGTTTTCTATATATCTCCCAGGGGGACCCGATCTGACGGATGTTTCCATCCTTCATGATCGCAATCCGGTCTGCCATGGACAACGCCTCCTCCTGGTCATGGGTCACATAGATCATCGTAATCCCCAGCTCGCTCTGTAATCGTTTTATAACCGTTCGCAGTCGCACGCGTATTTTCGCATCCAGTGCACTCAGGGGTTCGTCAAGCAGCAACACTTTAGGCTTGATGGCGATGGCCCGCCCAAGCGCTACCCGCTGCTGTTGCCCACCGCTCAACTGAGACGGGTAATGGGTTCTCCAGTCGTTTAGCCCTACCAGGCTCAGAATCTCCTCAACCCGTTTGGCGATCTCTTTTTTAGGCATCCTTCGCATTTTCAACCCGAACGCCACATTCTGCTCCACTGTCATGTTGGGAAACAGGGCATAGGATTGAAAGACAATCCCGAAATCCCGTTTTTGTGGAATAATGTCGTTGATCACCTTGTCATCGTATTTGATCGTCCCAGAACTTGGATGTTCAAAACCGGTAATGATCCTCAGCAGTGTCGTCTTGCCACAGCCACTCGGCCCCAGAAAGCAGAGAAATTCGCCAGGCTCGATTTCCAGGTTCACGTCCCGGACAGCGACCAGGGATCCAAAATTCTTGTTGATGTTTTCCAATACCAGTTTCTGGGACATATGCACCCTTATTTTGAGAATGAGGTTCAAATCTTTGTAAAATGCTGAACTGTATAAATAAGGGGACATGATACCAAGAAAGTATCATGTCCCCTTATTTATACTCAATCAGATGTGCCAGGCGGGGATAACCCCCGCCTTGATGTGCCTTAATTCAAGAAGAGATTCGACCAGATTGTCAGGATTTTTTCCCGATTTTTAGATTGCCAGGCGAAATCCATGGGAGCCAGTTTGACAGTTGCGATCGGCGGAAGACCTTTCGGGCCACCAATGCCGGGATAGGTTACCCCAAGCTTGAACTTGGCATACTGTTTCATGGCATTTTTACTAATCGCCCAGTCCAGAAACTTCTTGGCAGCTCTCTTGTGTTTCGCACCACTTACCAGCGCATTTGCTTCCAGTTCAAAACCGACGCCTTCTGCCGGCAGCGCCATCTCAACGGGAAAGCCCTTCTTCTTCAGTGAGGTATAAACATAGGCAAATGAAGCACCAACGGCATACTCACCAGCTGCAGTCAACTTGGCAGGCTTTGAGCCACTCTTGATATACTGCCCCATGTTTTTGTCCAACCGTTTTAAATAGTCCCAGGCCCGGTTGTCTTCAATCGGTCGAGTCTTGTAATTCGAATCCATCATCACCAGCAGACTGGCGATTTGCAGAAATCCCGTACCGGAACTGGCCGGGTTAGGCATGATCAGGCGATTTTTATAACCCGGTTCCAGAAGATCGTTCCAACTCTGAGGCATGGTAAGTCCCTTTTTTTTAAGCACCCTTGTGTTCCCAACGAAAGCTGCAGCGTAAAGATCGATGGCCGTCCAGTAGCCGTTCGGATCCTTAAAATGGGACGGAATCTTATTCCAGTTTTTCGGCTTGTACTTTTCCAACATGCCCCTGTCAACAAAACCAGCCATGTTTGTAACAGCCCAACCCCAGATGACATCAACCTGCGGGTTGTTCTTTTCAGCCAGCATGCGAGCACCCAACTCACCGGTTGATAGACGAATAGCCTTGATATCCAGGCTTGGGAGCTCTTTCTTGGCCAGAGCCAGGTATTTGACAATCTCATCATTTTCCAACGCCGTGTAAACCACGACGGTATCCTTGGCTACTGCACTAACCGTAAAACAAAACAGGGCTAACATTGATATAACAATTGTTGACCAAACAGTTTTCATACACGCCTCCTTTTTAGATTATGAAATGATGTATCCCAACAATGACCATCGATAATTTTCCATCGACTGTCAAGAACCTAAATCAGACAGATTTTCAGCATGGGTCTAATCCCTAAGCGTTTCCATCTGTTTTTTTCTAAAAAATTGTTTTATGGCAATATTCTGATCAGGTTTTATAGACCGTAAACTTTGGCGTCCTGTGAAAAGTCTTTTCAGACGATAAGGCGGGCAGGGTGAGGAAAAGGCGGCGCTTGTTGTTTGAAATGAGGAATTGCCAGATCTTATAATGACACTGAGTTTCAAGACCTGGCTAACTATCGTAAAGCGGATCAAGTAGTCGATTGAAGCAGGGGCATTGTCAGAGTGAAGGTCGTGCCGCTATCCATGCGACTGTCGATATCGATTTTTCCACCCAGCGCCGTAACTTCGCTGCAGACAGCGTCCATCCCCACACCACGGCCGGAAAGGTCCGATACCGCTTCATTGGTGGAAAAGCCCGGCCGAAAAATCAGCTTCAATGCTTCGGCTTCACTCATGGCATCTGACTGTTCCTTTGTGATAATACCTTTTTCCACAGCCTTGGATTTGACCGCGTGTTGATCAATTCCACCGCCATCATCGGCGATTCGCATCACGAAATTATCATCTTCAACTCCTGCCTGGATGAACACCTCACCCTTTTCAGGCTTGTCCAACATCACCCGAACATCAGGGGGTTCCAGACCATGATCGACCGCGTTGCGGATCATGTGAATCAGCGAAGCAAAGAGAGGCTTGAAGGGGTCATGAATAATTTCGGTATCTTCCCCTTGCAGCCTGACACTAAGCGGCTTGTTCAGGTTGTCGCCCAGTTCCATGGCATCGTCCGCATACTTCTTCAGAATGTTTCGGACCGGCTGCTTTCGCAATTCGTACACGGCCGTTTCAATTTCTGGCGCAACCGGCGAAGACGCAGACAGAGCAACCTCCAGAGCCTGAATCTTCGATTCCGGAATGCGGAAGTAGTCCTGGTTTCCGGCACTCAACAGCTCTTTGGGTAATACATGTTCCAGATTTTTTAATGTCTGTTCCAGGATCCCGGTAAGCTCTTCCGTCTCCTGTTTCATGGTGGCCACCATCTCGCTGCTGATTTTCTCCTGACCGCTGCGGACCGGCTCCAGCCTGGACTCGATGTGATGGGCCTTCTCTGCACCCTCCTTAAACAGGTAACTGGCCAGCCCCCCTTTGATGGTATGATAGTGACGGAACAGAACATCCGGCTCGATCTCTCCAGCTTTTCGGCCCAGCATCTGGTTGACATCATCCAGGCAATGGTTGATAGCCTTCAGAAAACCAAGAAATCCATGACGGTCCACCGCGATCTTGACAATCATCCGATTTCGCTCTTCATCTTCCTGCAGCTGATGTTCAAGATTTCTCTGGGCCGTGATATCTGTCAGGACGATCATGATCCGCCCCGCCAGACTTCCCTGCGCCGGAATCCAGTGGTAATCCACCTGGTAAATATAGGAGTCTTTTTCAACCTCCGACGGCAACAGTTCCCGAACCAGATCCAGGTCACCAATACCGTTGAATACCAGATCCAGCGTCTCCTGCCGAGCCTCCACATCACCGGGAAACATCAGCAGCATCGCATCCTCATTTTCAATCGGTTTCCCGAAAAACTCCTGAACCGCCCGAGATGTATACGGTTGAACCGTGTAGTTCCCGGTGAATGAAAAGAATCCCTGTCCCGTGTTATCCAGCAGATCCTTGATGGCAACAGTCCGCTCCTTGACCTGTTCCTCTAAGTTGGTAGAGAGTTCCTCGACAGTGTCAAACGCCTTGGAAAACCTCATGGACAGCACAAAGGACTGGGAGAAAATCATCACAAACAGTCCGGCACCCACCAGGTCAGCTGTGTGTATGATCTCATGATTGTAAAGCACGTCGTTGACCAGGGATGCGATCAGGATCACACAACCACCCAGCACAACAGACGCCCCTTCCCGTTTGCGGATAGTCGCCCGGATCATGACATAAAGATAAAAAAGACAACTCAACCCCATGACCGCCTGGAAATAGACCAGATAAGCGGTAAAGATCAGGGCGGGTGTGAACAGCGAAAACAGCATAAAACCGACGGACGGCAGAATGATCAAATGCAGAACCCTGCGTGGAAACTCCTGGGGATACAGTGACTGAATAAAGGCACTGAAAAAAACCAGGCCGAAATACAGTACGAAGTAGTCCAACTTGACCAGCAGTTCCCAGGATACATCCGGAAAGATGACCGAGAAGATACTGGAGCCATGAATGCTCAACCGGAAGGAGATACCCAGGCAAAGCAGCCCGAAGAACATGGCCGATCCCTCCTTGTGGCGCAATGCGAACAAACCGAAATGGTAAAGGGCCATAATAAAAATAGCGCCCAGCAAAAACAGGTCAAATGCAGTGCGCAACTGATTGATATTGTCAACCGTCTGGTCTGCTCCCACAGCCAGCGTCTGCCAGATACCCCCGTTGTTGTGCGAAAAGTTGGAAACCTGAAGCACAAATTCCACAGAGCGTCCAGCCGGCGTGAACGACGGGGTCATCGGCAAATACTGCGCAACTGTCTCCTCCAGCGATCGTCCAACGACACCATTGCGGGATATCACCTGCCCATCAGCCCACAGGATATAAGAGGTATGCAACAGGGGAATGTCAAGCGCCAGCAAACGGCCCGGCTCGATATTCTCCAATGTCAAACGATAAGTGGACACACCAAGTCCTCCAACCGGCTTACCGTCAATTTCAAATTTGTCCCAATATCCCGGCACTTTGATATACGAGGGCTGAACCCGATCAGACGCCTGCTTGAAATCGTCGGGGGTCAGCAACTGGTCCCAGTAGAATTCCCACTCGCCATCCAGGTCCACCATACCCTCGGATGCAGGGCTCCAACCCTGCATATCCATTACCCCTTTGACCGCAACGGGTCGCGTTCGGGCCATGGCTGATTCACCGACAACTAACGCCAGCAGTGTTGTTAGCAGTAAATAAACATAAACGGTTTTTCTCATAGATTTGCTCACGTTAAATCAAAAATCGCACCTGGAGATGGTTAGTGGGAAACACTTGACTAATTTTTGAGCCGACCTTTGGTGTTCAGATGTTTCCAAGGAATAGAGACTTTATAACAATTTTGGAGAAAGGGGAATATTCTTTGAGGGCAATAGAGGAATTCGTTGTCGATCATCATATGGAAATGGAAAAGACCTGGTTCACTTTCAGGTGAGGATACGGATGCGGTTCAATTGCGTGGAAGGTCACAGGGAAAGGTGCTGCCGCGGGGGATGACTCCCTGCTCCCAACTTCCGGATGGAAACTGAAAAAAGGGGAGGGCAAATTGTCAGTTGGAAAAAGGTAACAGATCAGGGAAGATTTTCACGATTCAGCGGAAGCGTCACGATGAATCGGGCGCCGCTTCCCGGGTCGGATTTAACTTCCATGGTTCCCCGGTGGTTGTTGACAATAATGTAGTAAGAAACCGACATCCCCAACCCGGTCCCCTCACCAACCGGTTTGGTGGTAAAAAACGGCTCGAAGATATTCTTCCGGGTCTCCGCATCCATACCGGGTCCGGTATCTTCAACCTCAATGGTGGCCTTCTTGTCATCTGTGAACAAACGGATGGTTATCTGATGAGAGGCGCCCTTGCTACCCGCTTCTGCCATCGCCTGGGCCGCGTTTTTCAGAAGGTTCAGCATTACCTGTTCGATTTCAGTTTCTGTGCAGGGCACCAGCGGCACATCCTGTTCAACTTCCCTGATGATCTCAATATTCCGGAAATCATACCGCTTTTTCAAATCATAATCCTTCCCTGCAATCTCAAGTACACTTTCTATCAGCTGAGGCAGATGGGTCGGCGCCATTTTCGATCCACTCTTGCGGCTGAACTGCAGCATATTGGCGATGATATGGGCCGCTTTCATTCCCGAGTCCCTGATGCCGTCAAGCAATGAATTGATACTCCGCTTCTCCATGTACACCTGAAGCTGCATGAGGTCAATTCCGGTCTCCCCGGCTGCAGTCACATTGCCCTTCATCCCGGGTGAGAGCCGTCGCTGGATATTCTGAATCCCCTGCATGATACCACCCAGCGGATTATTCAGCTCATGGGCCATTCCTGCTGCCAGTCCACCCACCGACATCATTTTTTCTGTCTGGATCATCAACTCCTGTGTTTTCTTCCGCTCGGTGATGTCCCGGGCAATACCGAAAACGGTTGTTTCATTAAAGGGTACAACCATCAGCAACGCTATTCGCTCTGAACCATCCGGCCTGATATAGAGCACCTCTCCCAGATCCTCTGAGACCTCCAGAAACTGGATCCTGTTCAGTCGCTCAATGGCGTGATGATTCGAAATGTCTGTATTGGTTAATTGCGTCAATTCCGCTACCGATCGCCCGGTCAGTTTTTCTCCAGCAGCATTTGTGTCCAGGTACCGTCCTGTCTGCTTATCCAACAGAAAAAGCGCCTCATTGGAACGTTCAAACAACAGGCGATAGCGCTCTTCACTCTCCCGCAGAGCCCGCTCAGCCTGAGTGCGTTCTTTATCTACCTTTGCGACATACAACGCCATTTCAAGGGTGACTTTCAGATCCTTTTCCTGGAGGGGTTTTACCAGGTAGCCAAAGGGCATTGCCAGCTTCGCCCGTTCAATTCGTTCCGTATCCAGGTAGGCCGTCGAAAATATCACCGGAATACCGAAATCCTGTCGAATTTGAATGGCGACCTCTATGCCGTCCAGATCTCCTTTGATCCGAATATCCATCAGGACAATATCCGGCCTTACCGCCTCTATAGCAGCTAAAGCCTTTTCGCCGGTATTGACAACTGCAGTCACTTCGTAGCCGAGGACTTGCAAGCTGTTCTGAACCTCCATGGCAACAATCGCTTCATCTTCTACGATCAATACCTTTGTTTTTTCCATGGCTGAATGACTTGGCTTAAGGAGCAAATTAAATTCAGTGTTATTGCGAATCGTGCTATGGCATGGATTTTCCGGCCTGGTTGACCGGTGACCGATAAAAAATTTCCTCGACTGAACAACTTTCCATTTCCCTGTGCACTTGAACTACCTGTCATTGTATCAGAAAAGGGAAATTTCTCAAACTTTTTCTGTTGCAGTATAAAACCCTGACCAACTTGATTAGCTCTTCATCTGACTAATAATGGTGAATTACATTCTATCCTGGATGTCAAAAATTGCCCGAAAATGCCGATCTCTGTCAGTACCGACTTGGCCTCAATGGCATAAATTTTTTGATGTTCCAGGCAAATAAAATCAGGGGCACAAACATGACGCTTACAAAGATGTATGGATAGCTTGGCCCGATTGAGTACAGGCCTGTTCCAACCAGCGGCCCGACGATAAAGCCCAGCGGTGGACACGAGTTCATCAGACCAGCCAACCCTCCCTGCTCCTCTGCTGATACCGTCAATGAAGCACCGGCAAACAAGCCTGGGCCAGCCATGCCAGTCCCAACCCCCATGATCGCCATGGCTGCAATCAGTTGGATTAGATCCTGCGCAACTATCAGCCCCAAAAAGCTGACCAGAATGATCGGAATACCGATATTAATCAGACGCAACGGCCGCCACCTCAGGACCTGCACAATAACTCCCTGTGAAAAAAGCGACATCGCAGCTGAAGCCATCATCCCCATACCTACACTCTGGGCCGTTTGCCTTCCATCCAGACCGAGCATATCCTGAAAGTAAAAGGCAGAGGTCTGCATCACCACAGCAAAAGACATGAACATGAAAAATCCCAACACAAAAAAAGCGAAATACCGCCGATCGAAATAGCTCATTTTTTTGACATCTCTCACAGACATCTTGACCTGCGGGGCATCCGGCAACAGCTTCCAGACAAGCAGGGCACTGAAAAACGTCGCCACAGCAGCAAAATAGAGCGGCATCAGGAGGCTGATTCCTGCCAATGCTCCCCCCACACCAGGTCCCAGAATGGTGCCGATATTATTGGCAGCTCCCAGTTTTCCCATTCCCGAAACACGGTTCTGGCTGTTGGTGATATCAGCCACATAAGCGGCAGCCCCGGGTGGTGTAGCAGACATCACCGACGATTGGCCCATCCGGGCAACGATCAGGGCGATGTAAATTGCTATTCCGGAAATCATCGCTTTTAAACCCAGAAGTATAATTGACGCGAACACGATGGTTCCAACGGTATAACCCACCAGGCCAATCAGGATAATCCGCTTGCGCCCCATGTAGTCACTGCGCCTTCCCCACCTGGGACTGGAGAGGAAAAAAACAAGGGAAGAAAAGGTGATAATCGAACCGATCTGCATCTCCTGCAACCCCAATTCCCGACCAAGAGGTGGCAAAATGGCAAAAACCAGGCTCTGCCCCATGGCAATGGTAAGGGTCCCGATGGCCAGGATTAAAAAGGCACGGTTCGGATTTGGCTGTGGGTCGGTGTTAGAATAGGTCATTGGGATTGAGACATTATTATAAATCCTGGGACAAATGGCAGCCCCATACACAGAAACATGAATTGTAAATATAACAATCAGGTTAAGCCAGTTTTACTTAAAAGTGAAGAGTAACAGCCATTGTGATTGTTATCAGACCAATACACAGACAAGTTGTTTCCAGGTCACCTTTATTGTTTGACAGTCCCCAATGCAATCTAATATCATATAGGTTGACAACAAAGAATAGTCATCTTACAGTATGATCGGACCAGTCACAATCGACCTTAATTCCAGTATTTGTAGTTTTTTAGACAGAACTCTGTAGATAGAAATGCAGATGACGGCCTCACTATCTGTCGTGCAACTGATTTACATCTGATATTCAGCTGTCATACGACAGACTCGAAAACTGAGCCCGTGCATTGCCAACCCATTTTAATAAATTTATGGATACAAACCCATGAGCAACCCCATTATTGAAATCAAGGATCTGCAATTTGCTTACAGCCGGCAGATGACGCTGCAGGATATCAATCTCACCATCGAGCCCGGGGATTTTGTTGCCATGATCGGCCCCAACGGAGGGGGCAAAACCACGCTGCTCAAATTAATGGTGGGATTGCTGGAGCCGTTGGCAGGAACAGTCAGCATTATGGGCCAGCCAGTTGATAAGGCTTCTCATCTCATCGGTTACGTTCCCCAGGATGTTTCCATCAACCGCGGCTTTCCTATTTCGGTCCTGGACGTGGTCCTTATGGGAAAACTCGGACCCGGCAGTCGCTGGAAGCGGAACCGCGCTGCAAACCGTCAGGAAGCGCTGGAGACTCTTGACAGGCTGGGCATGGCCGGATACGCCCAGCGAAAAATCGGTGAGCTTTCGGGAGGGCAGCGGCAGCGGGTCTTCATTGCCCGGGCGCTGGTCACGGACCCACAACTCCTGCTGCTGGATGAACCAACTGCCAATGTTGATACCGATGGGCAGGCGGAACTCTACAACATCCTGAAAGAGCTGAACAAGGATATTACGGTTCTGGTTGTCAGCCACGAATGGATCGTCATCTCGACTTACGTCAAATCCATCGCCTGCGTGAACCGGCAGTTGCACTTTCATCATCGGCCGGAGATTAATGCTGAGATGATGCAATCCATGTATCCCAACCATTCCCTGAAAGAGGTCTGCCCTGTTGAACTGGTCGCGCACGGTATACCACATCGGGTGTTACATCCACACGAGGACGAAAACCATGATTGAAGCACTTCAGTTTGAGTTCATGCAGAATGCGCTGGCAGCAGGCCTGCTGGCCAGTTTAATCGGCGGCATCATGGGGACCCTGGTGATTGTAAACCGGATTGTTTTTCTTTCCGGCGGCATCGCTCATGCTTCCTATGGCGGCATCGGGCTCGCGTTTTTCTTCGGTTGGCCGTTTCTGGCCGGCACACTTGGATTTGCAGTGGCCGCAGCTCTGCTGATGGCGACTATCAGCCTCCGTGCCCGACACCGATCTGACACCATTATCGGTGTCGTCTGGGCTGTCGGGATGGCCATCGGCATTGTCCTGCTCGACCTGACACCCGGATACAACGTCGATTTGATGAGCTATCTGTTCGGCAGCATCCTGACAGTCCCCACCTCCGATCTCTGGATTATGGCGGCCTTGACTGTCCTGATCTGTGGATTTGTATTCCTGTTCTATCCTGACATCCTGGCCCTCTCCTATGATGAGGAGTTTGCCATGATTCGAGGTACCCCGGTCCGTCTGATCTACTACCTGATGATCATCCTGCTGGCCGTAACCATCGTGATGGTGATTCAGGTTGTCGGCCTGATACTGATTATTGCCCTGTTGACCATTCCACCATACATTGTGGAGAAATATGCCCGATCCCTGTTCCAGATGATGGTGGGTGCCAGCCTGATCGGATCTTTTTTCACGGTTGTGGGGCTCTATCTGTCGTACCGGTTCGATTTAACGTCCGGAGCGGCTATCATCCTGGTGGCAGGCACTGGATTCTTTGCTGTCACCCTGATCGAACAAGTATCTGTCAGACGTCAGCGACTGAGAACCTGGCATAAATTCAAGCGCGGGGAGAAGGATCATGTGTCATAGATGTGACTATACCGAAATGTTGAAGGGCTCAGGACTGGATCCGACAGAGAATCGCGTCAGGGTGCTGGAGATCATTGGGGAGAATAATTCTCCCCTGTCCGCAGAGGATATTTTTAACACCATTGCCAGAAATCACCCTATTAATCGGGTCACCGTTTACCGCGTTCTGAAACTGCTGAGTGAGCACATGCTGATCGAACCATTCAACAATGGTCGGTCATTTCACTATGGAATGGCACCCAGTAAAAACCATCCACCCCATCCACACTTTTTCTGCAAAATCTGTGGTAAAATTGAATGTCTGAACCCGGAAAGCATGCTGGTAGATACCCTGAACTTTGAGAAAACCTTCCCCGGGAAGATCGACAAGCTGGAAATCCGGGTCGAGGGCATTTGCAAAAACTGTATAAAATCCTCTTAGGGATCGTACAAAAATAACTTGGCATAAGCTGGCCTCAAAAGTCCCATAAAGACCACCCATTTTGCCTCAAAAGTCTCATAAAGACCAGACATTTTGCCTCAAAAGTCTCATAAAGACCAGACATTTTGCCGACAGAATGCCACGTAATTTTTGAGCCAACCCTTAACCGCTTTTGATGAGAGATTGTCGATGAGAAAACTATCTACCAGGCTGGCAACTCTGTTGGGCACACTGTCGTTCATTGTCCTGATCAACCCTCAGGCAGCATTCGCACGACTGCAGGTCTTTGTCAGTATCCCTCCGCAGAAATTTATCGTAAAACAGATTGGCGGTGAGCATGTCAAAGTGAACGTGATGGTCCAATCGGGCGCCAGTCCCCACACATATGAGCCGAAACCGAAGCAGATGGTGGCTATTACCCGGGCTAAGATCTACTTCACCGTCGGAGTGGAGTTCGAAACCGTCTGGATGCGAAAACTTGCAGCGTCCAACCCTGCCATGGCAGTCGTTCCAACCCATGACACCATCAAAAAAATTCCGATCATGGGACACCACCATGAAGAGAGGGGACATGACGACGACGATGATGATGACCATGCCGGCCTGGATCCTCATATCTGGCTTTCACCACCACTGGTCAAAAAGCAGGCGTTGGCCATCCTTGAGGCACTGCAGAGGGAAGATCCATCCAACAGTTCAGCTTACAAAACCAACTATACACAATTTACACAGGAGTTGTCTGAGCTGGACCAGGAGTTAAAACGGATATTCCGTAGCCGAAAAAACCTCCAGTTCCTGGTGTTCCATCCATCCTGGGGTTACTTTGCCAAAGCCTATGGCCTGGAGCAGGTCGCCATCGAAACAGAGGGCAAAAACCCCAAACCTGCCCAGTTGAAGGAGATCATCCAGCACGCCCGCGAACAGGGTATCAAAGTGATTTTTGTCCAACCGCAGTATTCGGCACGAAGTGCCCGTATGGTGGCAAGAGCCATTGGGGGAGAGGTTGTGTTCGTCGATCCACTCTCTGAAAACTGGATGGACAACATGCGACAGGTTGCTGAAAAATTCCGCCGCGCACTAAACTAGCCTCATTTTCACCAACCTCCGTTTTTGCATAAAATCCGGATTTCTGGTATAATAAAACCGGAATCAAACAGGAAATAAAGCAGAATTCAGATAACGCGCCACCCACCGATAGTGATCGGTTAAGGTCTCTTGACCCGTGAAGTTGCAAGAAGCGGATCGTAACCCTGAAAATGAGGAGGCAACATGGAACTGCAAAAAATTATTGTCCCGGTTGACGGATCAGAGCACGCCATGAACGCAGCCCGCTATTCAATTGGATTGGTACATAAATTTGATTGCGAAGTCTTACTGGTTCACTGCCACAAGGCGTTTCCCTCTTACCTGGGAGAACCCTATTTCCAGCAGGTCGTAGATAAAACCCTGCGCCAGGCCCATGCCCTGATCAAGCCCTATCGAGAGCTATTCGAGAAGGAGAAGATCAATTTCCGCGACCTGCTCATCGAAGAGCCGGCCGGAAAAATGATCCCGGAGATTGCTAAAAATGAAAAGGCGGACCTGATCCTCCTCGGATCCCGGGGCAAAACGGACCTTGAGGGCTTGATTATCGGCAGTGTCACTCACCAGGTCCTGCACCTCTCACCCTGCCCGGTGCTGGTAGTCCGCTAATGGTCGGCTCAAAAATTAGCTCACATTCTGTTTGCAAAATGTCCATTGCTTTTAGGACTTTTGCAAACAGATTATGTGGTGTTATTTTTGAACGATCCTTAAGTGAAGCAAGCGTAGACGGCATTGCCAATCTGCCTGTACCGCTGCCCCCAGGCAGTATACTGAGGCAACATGGCGTTACAGAGAAAGGCTGCCGACAGGTGCAGGTCCGGATCCGCCCAGGCCACATTGGCACCACCCCCTGGGTGCCCAATCGCGTGCGGGTGTGTTGGATCGCCATATATATCAGGTGAGGACCCCAGTATAAATCCCAATCCCCACTGAATATGGCGCAACAGAACCCGGTCGATTGCACCTGGTCGGGTAGTCGAACTGGATGCACGCTGAAAAGTTTTTCCCGAAAAAAACGTCTGTCCCCTGTATCGTCCCTCGAAAGCCAGAATATTAAAAAACTGGGCCAGGTCGACTGCGTTTGCAACGCCACTGACCCATGACAACTGCAATCGAATCAGGGCATATCGATTCAAGTAATCGCTGAAGAGCGCTCGGGCTGGCTGACGTTGGCGCAAATTCCCATCAACCTGCATTCTGGCCATGCGAGGATAGTCAGACTCGGACAGTCCGATAAACAGGTTGTCGATACCAAGCGGCTTCAGGATATCGCTGCGTATAATTTCCGCAAAAGAGCGCCCTTCCCAACGCAAAATCAGCTCATCCAGGATCCAGCCGGCATTCGATGCGTGATATCCGTTATCGGTCCCAGGATCCCATACTGGTGAGAGGTTTTCCATGGCCTTGACGATTGCGGCACGATTCTCATAGTCCACCATCCGCAACCCGGCCCTTTCTGTAAGCCCTGCCCTGTGGCTCATCAATTGACCGATGGTGATCTCTCCTTTGCCATTTTTTTCAAATCCAGGCCAATGGTGAGAGATAGGATCATCAAAGGTGAAGTGGCCCTTGTCGTGGAGCATCAGCAGTACCGTTGCCGTCAGCGCCTTGGTAATGGAACGGATCTGAAACAGCGTTCTCTCAGTCACAGCAGCGCCACCCGGCTTCAGGACACCCCCCCCAAGATGAATCACCGGTTTCCCGTCTTTGAACACTGCCAGTTGAGCGCCCGGATGCAATCCATCTGCCAGCATGTCATAGAACAGGTCTGCCAACCTGTCCAATGCCTTGGCATTTGTGGTTTCGGCAACCGTTTCGGGTTGGTGTCGATAAAAAGGGATGGAGCGTTTGCCAGCAGGCAGGCTAACCGAAACACACCCCGGCATTGAGGCCAGCAGCAGTCCACTGCCGCTGAAGCTGATAAATTTCCTCCTGGAGTAAATTGACATATCGGTTTCCCCTGCTTGCTTTAAAAGGACTTAAAGACCTGATGATCGACTAGGACAACGATTACGGGTTAGACACTTTTTGTCAACCGCTTCATGGATGACATCAGACCGTGCACCTTCGATTATCCGCCTCACCCCTCAAAACCCAGCTTGACAGCATGCAGACAGTTCCCTATCATTTCCCCACTTTCCACAAGAGACCTCTTCAATAGGAGAAATAAATGGACGAAAAAAAGTATCTGGACCATCTCAAGGAACTGTGGGACAAAAACTGGCCTGAAACAGCCCTGAAGGAAACCCTTTATCCCCTGGGCGAAATCCCGTTAACCGAATACCTGGAGCAGTGGGCTGTCCTGACTCCTGACAAAACCGCTGTCATCTTTTACGGTTACGAGCTGACCTTCAAAGACTATAACGAAAAGAGCAATCAATTTGCCTCCTTTTTGATGTCCAAAGGGCTGAAAAAAGGAGATCGGGTTGGGGTCATGATGCCCAACTGTCCGCAGTTTCTGATCGCCTTTTACGGCATCCTGAAATGCGGATGCATCTACGTACCGATCAATCCCATGTTTAAGAAAACGGAGTTGCTGTACGAACTGAACGATGCCGAACCGGAATTGCTGGTGGTGCTTGATCACCTCTTTCCCCTGGTACAGTCTATTCAAGCGGAAACCAGTGTCAAGACCGTGGTAACCACACGGATCAGCGACTGTCTGCCGGAGCATCCAACTATCCCACTGCCGAAAGACTTCACTTACCCGGGGCCCGAATGCCCCGGCAGCATCGATATGATGCCAATGCTGGCCAGGCAGGATCCGGACTATCCGGCTGTAGACATCAATCTGGATGACGTGGCGGCACTAAACTATACTGGCGGCACCACCGGCCTTCCCAAAGGCTGTGAGCACACCCAGCGGGATATGCTTTATACCATTGCCGCCGTCATCGGCACCTCTATTGACCCGACGACTCAGCCAACTCAAGAGGCCGCGCAGGAAGAACTGGGAGAATCATCCCTGCTGAGTTACTTTCCGCTTTTCTGGATTGCAGGTGAAAATGCCGGTCTGATTGCCCCGGTGATGACCAACATGTCGCTGGTGTTGCTGACTCGCTGGGATGCTGAAGCGGTGCTGGTTGCCATCGACCGATACCATGTCTCCAGCCTGGTGGGTGTGGTTGATAGCCTTCTGGAAATCATGGACCGCCCGGACTCCAGGAAATATGACCTGAGTTCCCTGAAATCCGCATCGGTTTCATCCTTTGTGACCAAGCTGGATGCGAATATTCGCCAGAACTGGAAATCCCTGTCAGGGTCCACCGTTCGGGAAAACTCCTTCGGCATGACGGAAACCCACACCTCCGATACGTTTACCAACGGAATGCAGGTCGATGATATGGACTTGAAGGCCCGCCCTGGTTTCTGTGGCATGCCGGTCCCGGAAACAGAACTGAAAATCGTTGATTTCGAGACCCGGCAGGTAGTTCCCCTGGGAAAAGAAGGTGAGATTGCCATTAAAACCCCCTCCCTCATGAAAGGCTACTGGAAAAACCCGGAGGCCACCGCAAAAGACATCCTGGACGGCTGGTTTCACACGGGAGACATCGGGTTAATCGATGAAAACGGCTACCTCTTTTACATCGGGCGTAAAAAGGAGATGTTGAAGATCAAGGGGATGAGCATCTTTCCCACAGAGATCGAACACCTGGTTTCCATGCATCCGGAGGTGGATGGGTGCTCGGTTCTCGGGAAAACAGACCCTGAAAAAGGAGAAATCCCTGTCGCCTTCGTGCAGTTAAAAGAGAAAAGCAGGGGCAACCTGACCGAAGCTGAAATAACAGCCTGGTGTCATGAAAACATGGCCGTCTACAAGGTCCCTGTCATCCGATTTATCGAGGCGCTTCCATTGACAGTCACCGGAAAGATCGATAAAAAAGAACTCGTTGGATTGACCTGAGCGAAGGTGTATTTTTAGTAAGGCAGAGCCGATTGTCTCTATCCAATCGTTGTCGTAAATCTTTAAATTGCAAGTGGTAATGAAACTAACAGCAGAAGAGCAGGGTTGGTTGGATGGAACGGAGGGACCGGTCATCCAGGCGGCTATCGAAAAAAACCTTCAACCCAGAGCCTTTCTGTTTTCTGAACACATCGATTCACTGGCCGCTTCCGGGATTGTGCTGGCGGAAATCTGGCTGGACAAGCCGATCATTACCATCGATCAACTGGGACCCGGATTCCTGGAAACAGTCAAAGAGGGAATGCAGCTGGAGATCAAAGAGAATGGGTCTGTTTCCTTCAGCTGACAGACGCGATGAACTCCAGGAGCGCCCTGTTTACCAGCTCCGGGGCTTCCTGCTGTACCCAGTGTCCAATTCCAGGAAACAGGATCACCTCCTGCAGGCCGGGGACTGACGGTTTCATCAGTTTTTCCAGTCCTTCGGCACTGGCGCCACCGATGACCATATCCTCTGTTCCCGCCAGAAACAGGGTGGGGTGCTTGATTTGGGCTGTGGTCAATTGAGGGGTGATTTCCCAATTCCGATGAAAATTCCGGTAGTAGTTAATCCCCCCGCGAAAACCGGCGTGTTTGTATTCAGCGACATAATAGTCCAGATCCTCCCGGCTTAACCAGTCAGGCAGCTCTTTGGGTGCTCCAAGGCGCGGGATCCATCCGCCGGCACTCCGTTTCGGATCCGTAATTTCAGGGTCCTCACAAGGTGTCTCAGGCGAGGTATACAACCTGCTCAAAAAGCCCCTGGGATCAGCATCAAACTCATTTTCAGCCAGATCGGGCTCCTGAAAGTAGAGTATATAGAAAAAATGGTCCCCGAACTGACTGTTAAAAATATCAATAGCTGACATCTCCCCCCTGCCATAATAAGGCACGCTCAAATTCACCAGCGCGGTAAATCGATCCGGATACAGCAGGGCGGTCTGCCAGTTCACAACAGCTCCCCAGTCATGACCGACCAGAACAGCAGTCTCCTCCTCTAATGCGTCAATAATACCGACAACATCCCGGGACAGGTGCTCGATATCATATTCGAGAGCGGACGCCGGGGCATCTGTCCTGCCGTAGCCCCGCATGTCAGGCGCAACTGCATGATACCCCGCCTCAGCCAGAGCCACCAGCTGATGACGCCACGAGTACCAGAGCTCTGGAAAACCATGGATCAGCAAGACCAGAGGCCCCTCACCCATTTCAGCTATGTGCATCTGAATACCATTGTTTTCAATCGTTCGTCGGACAAGGCCTGGCATATTCATAGGAGGATTATTCATTTTTGACACTCGCTTCAGTTTGTCTGGGCCCGGCTTTCCAGAAAGCAGAACCGGGGAATTCAGAGGTGCCCTTATGCTAAGAAGTAACCCACACTGTGTCAAAGAATTCTTTAGACGTTTCAGGGACAGGATACCTGCGACAGAGAGCAGGGACATCAGACCAACGGTCAGGTCCGGCTGGGCGCTATAAATCTGTGCTTGACAATAACCACTGAAGGTCAGAGATTATAGGCGGATTCCAGTTAAGGGATCGTACAAAAATAACTTGGCATAATCTGTCTGGTAAAGTTCTGAAAAGACTGAACATTTTCCAGACATAATGCCAAGTAATTTTTGAGCCGACCCTAATTATTCTGAAACGCTTCATCAATGGAGAACGACAATGGATTTAGAAGGACTCTGGAAACTGTTTCAAAGCCATATGGCGTATACAGACGAGCAGATGGTGGTGTTCCGCACAGATCCTGAAAAAGTGAAAATGGTCACCGAGACACCGGATTTTGTAAAATGCCAGATTGTCGCCGAAGTCATCGAATCTGAAAACTGCCATGCCGGCCACAAGGTAGGTGATAAATTTCACATGACTGCAGGCGGGGTAATGATGACCGAAAAATGCCCAAACCGCATGTGCATGTTTGCTCTGGGGCCGGTTGCCAATATGCTGCCCGCGCTTTACGAGCGGATCTTCACGAAATCTGATCCGGACTATAAACGGTCGAATATTGTACAGTGCACTGACATAGGCCTGGATAAGGGAGGCTGGGGGAAAATACTGATGAAAATCACCATTGAAAAACCCAGCTAAAAGTTAACTTTTTACTGCGTTATCATTCACGTGGCACCATAAACCGGAATGAGTGCGAGTGGAAGCCTCTACCTATCCAAACCGCGACCCTCGTCGATTTTTAAAATCCCGGGCGATTTTTTTCGAAAATGTTGCCAGAGATGGTGTCGATTGAAGAATAGCCATGAAGTTTCGCTCAACCGTTTGAACAATGTCCTCCTCTGTGGTATTTCTCAGCAGGGCCAGTTCTGTGATCACATCATTCAGAACGCGGGGCATGGCCAGCACATCCGGTAAATTCAGAGAAACCAGAGGGTTATCGGTCTCCGTCAGGAGCTGATCTGTTGGTATCTCCTTTGCCATCTGCCGAGTCTCAGCCGAACGCATGATATCTGCACCAACCGTAAAAAAAGCACCTCGGGCCACCAGCTTTTGAAAAACCTCACCGCTTCCTGTGAACCAATGCATAATAACCTTTTGCACACCGTGTTCTTCAATCAGCTTCAGAACGTCAGCTTCCGTATGTTTTGAATGCACGATCACATATTTGTCCAGTGCCGATGCCGATTCCAACAGGTATTCAAAAACCACCTTCTGCTCAATCTCCTGGGCAGCATCTGCGACAAATGAAAAATCCAGTCCAATCTCTCCCAAAAAGGGGCTCGCTTCCAGCGCTTGATCCAGTTGTTCAAGGTTACCGGCAACCTTCGATGCATTGATCGGATGGACCCCAAACACAGGGATAACCAATTTACTGCGGCTGGCAATATCACAATTGCGTTTGTAGGAGTCGAGGTCCACCGAATTGCTGACAGTAATAATCTGATGCTGTTTAATCTCACCAAGAACCGTATCCAGGTTTTCGGTATACTGGTCAAGGTGGGCATGAACGTCAATTAGCATTTTCCCCTCTAGCTGGTGTGGAACAACCGGTCTAATATCTACACTCAAATCATATCAAATAAATCCAAAACAGTCGATATGGTCTGTGTCCCTGCATGATCCTTGGCGGTAGATGACCATCAGGAAAAAGGGCCTTGCGGGATCGATGTTCATATTGAGATAATGGACACTCAGCTACCTCATCTTTTGTTTTATTCATTTCTGATCCCGGGTCGTGTCTCATGAGAATTGCTCTCGTTTTTGTTGCTATTGGAATATTGTTGTTTTTATACACCTATGTCGGATGGCGGGTCCTCTCTCCGTTCACTCTTTTACAACCTTGGAAGATGCTGGTCTGGGCCGGCATCTGGATTATGGCACTCCTGCCCCTGGTTTTAATCGCCATGCGTTTCAGCCAGGTCGAAACCACCGCCAATGATATGGTTTCCTGGATGGCCTATCTCTCTCTGGGTTTTGTCTCCATCCTGTTTTTCTTTCTGCTGGCAAAGGATCTGATTGTTGCCGTAAGCTTTGTTGCTGGAAAGGTCTATGTGCTGTTTCAATCAGGATCCCCGGAAACGGTTGTTGGCAATGTGTTGGACCAGTCAGGGGAAAGCCGTCGACAGATGCTCTGGTCATCCGTTAATCTGGCCGTCCTTGGTCTATCAGGTATCATGACCGGATGCGGCGTTGTGCTGGCTCGATACCAAATTAAGATCGAACGAGTGACCATTCCACTGAAAGGTCTTCCCCAGGCATTCGAAGGGCTCCGTATTGTTCAAATTTCAGATATTCACGTAGGCCCCACCATCAAGGCCGGATTCGTCAGGGAAGTGGTGAGTCGGGTGAATGCCCTTCAACCTGATATGATTGCCCTGACCGGAGACCTGGTTGACGGCTCGGTTGACTATCTTGCCAATGACGTGGCATCCCTCTCAGAACTGACGGCCCCCGGCGGTAAGTTTTTTGTGACCGGTAACCATGAATACTATTCGGGGGTGTATCCCTGGCTGAAAAAAGTGACCGAACTGGGATTTGATGTATTGACAAATGAACACAGAATTATTGAAAAGGACGGAGAGCGACTAATCTTAGGCGGAGTGACCGATTTATCGGCAGGACAGATGGTCCCTGAACACAGATCAGACCCGGCCGGTTCACTGGCAGGGGCACCAGAAGCAGGCGCCAGAATCCTGCTGGCCCACCAACCCATCAGCGTATACAAGGCCGCTGAAGCGGGATATGACCTTCAATTATCGGGACACACCCACGGCGGCCAGTATTTTCCCTACTCAAAACTGATTGCGGTTGCCCAGCCTTTTGTTGCCGGCCTTTATAACCATAAGGGGACTCAATTATACGTCAACAGAGGGACCGGTTACTGGGGGCCCCCTATCCGCCTGGGATCCCCAGCCGAAATCACTGAGATAACCCTGACCAGGCAGGAGGTCGAGGAGGTATAGCATGCTGCCATCCGCGGGAAACCCGAGAATTTGTGATGGTTTGCAGCTGCCAGTACACTGAAAAGTTGACAACAAAAACCAAATGAACCTTGATGAGCGTTTTGGAATTGAATCCTCTGGCCTGATAAAAGTTGACGACCCTTTTACTGATGCAATATTCTTAAGGTTGGTAGATTCTTTTAAAACTTTACAAGAGGGCTATACATGACAACAAGGATCCATGGAAGTGCCATCAGGCAGATGGTCAACGAATCAACAGAATCCTTCACAAGAGATTCACTTCTCGCAACTATTATAGAAAGGTTTGGAGCGGATACCCGCTTTTACTCATGCGCCGAGGATAATATGACGGCAGATGAGTTGATTTCATTCTTTGAGAATAATGAGAAACTCAGCAGGAAGGACTATACATTTGCTGAGGGTCCGGGTCATGAGTGTAGTCATTGAACACCGCCCACAAAAAGCATCAATTTAACAGGGATATATCATGACAGAAGGTACAACGGGCGGTATTGCTGTGTTCTATGGATTTATTATCAGGGACGACAACTTTACGGATCAGCACCTGAAACGGATTCAGGAAGCTGCCCCGGACAGGGAGGTTGTCGTGATCAAAAACCCGGAAGAGTGGACCGATGCCGTTGCAGAGAAATGTGCCTCATTCGATATCTTCCTGGGCCTGTTCCTGGAGGCCTGGATCGATAAACTGCCGGCGCTGAAATGGGCACAACTGGCCAGTGCTGGTGTTGATCGGGTATTGAAATCACCGGTGGTGATGAACAGCGACGTGACCATCACCAACGCTTCGGGGGTTCACGCCATACCCATCGCAGAGCATATCCTTTCCATGCTGTTTGTGATGAGTCACAATATTCACGTGCAAATCAGAAACCAGGTTGCAGGAAAGTGGCTCCGACGAATCTCCATTACGGAGTTGGAAGGAACGACCATCGGGTTAATTGGCGTAGGCAAGATTGGCGAGAAGACAGCAGAAAAAGCCAAAGCACTGAACATGAAGGTAGTTGGCATTCGAAGAAACCCCGATCGTTCCAGCCCTTATGTGGACCAGATGTTTGGCCCAGACCAGTTGCACGATATGCTGGCCATTTCCGACTGGGTAATTGTCACCGCAGCCGGCACACCAGAGACGGATGGTATGATCGGTGAGGCGGAGCTGGCAGCCATGAAGAAATCGGCTGTGATTGTCAACATCGCCCGGGGAGCCCTGATTAAGGAAGACGCCCTGATCCAAGCCCTGCAAAATGGACAAATCGCCGGCGCCGGCCTGGATGTATTCGAAACAGAGCCGCTGCCCGAGGATTCACCTCTCTGGCAAATGCCCAACGTGGTCATTACCCCCCATGTCGCAGGAGGAACACCGCACTATATCGATCGCCTGGTTGACATCTTTACTGAAAATCTGAAGCGCTACAAGGCAGGAGATGATCTGATAAACTTGATTGATAAAGAGCTGGGTTACTAGGTCACCACACTATCATGGACCTTTCCGAAGTGGCTCTAGAAGGTATTCGAGCCCATTGATCTTGATCTCAAGCATCATTCCCATATACTTCCCCAATTCCCCTTCGGGCAGCCCCTTGCCCGAGAACCAGATAAAATAGGGTTCAGGAATATCCACCAACCGCATACCTGCATGCTTCCCGAAGGGCATGCGATAGTTCGCCAGCTTGATCAGGGTCTCTTGATTATTTGTCAACACAAAGGATACAGCGGGTACTGGTTGGGTCGACAGTCAGTCGACGGGGATCGATCTCTTCTTCACAAATGTAACACAGTCCATAATCGCCTGATTCCACGCGGCGCAAAGCCCCTTCAATCTTAATCAGACGCTGTTCGAGACGCCTGGCAGCTTCAAGTGCCATCTGCTGACTCTGCATGGCATCCATGCGGGTAAGCCGACCAACGCGGGATTGGTCCAGTTCTACCGTCTCGCCCGCTTTCCCGGACGACTTCACTTCTGCCTGCAGGTCTGATTTCAGGTGTAGCAGCGCCTGCCTGAATTGTTCAATCTGATCTTCGTCCATGGACATCCACTGGGTTTGACATTAGTTTGGGGATCGTTCAAAAATAACTTCACATAATCTATTTGTAAAAGTCCTAAAAACACTGGACATTTTGCAAACAGAATGTGAATTAGTTTTTAAGCCGACCCTTAGCAGGGTAAACAATCGGGCCGAGGGGTTTATCTCCGGCCGCCTGCAGACAAGAGTAGACCTATTCCATTATGGGGTTGCCGGGAAAAAGCGACTGGATCACCATAAAGGTGGCCGCAACAGGCTGAATGAAATCGTCAATTGTGGCAGGATCGATCTGCAGCGCCACAGCCGTCTCCTTGACGAACTGGGCTTCCATGCCAACATATTCACCGTCAAACATGGCGATGGCCACAATATGCCACATCAGGATACGAACGATTTCAGGATCCAGGTTCAGATCCGGGATTTTATCAATCTTTTTGGCGACGGCAATGAGTTCTGCCGGTGATTTTGGATCATCACTGATCAGGGTATTTATCACCTTGAAATATACTTTTTCAGATGGATGAATCACCCCGTCCGCCAGGATGATTTTCAGGATGATCACCGCACACCAATGTCGGTGCGTCGCATCCAGCTCCTTCAGCAGAATTTTCGAGAACTCATCCCTCAATGAATCGAGTTTCCGATCGAGCGCTGACCGCAGCGAAGGCGTTTTGAATCCAAGGGCGGTCCCCACATCGTTCAGGTAATACAGCCCGCTGTCCTGGATAGCAAAAGCGTGTCCCAGAACGTCCATCAGCTTTTCAATGATGGCCTCACCCAGATTAAGCGGCAGTGTTATAGGCGAGACCGGTTCCGGATCTTCCGATTCGGTACAACAGACAGCCAATGCTGTTTGAAATACCTGCTCGACCCACTCCCCGGCGCTGCTCAAGTCAATTTCCGACGAGTTGGCATCTTCCAGACGCTCCCTTATGTCGGCAACGGCCTCTTCGGTCAGTTTTCTCCGTTGCTTATCCACTTCCTGCGGTTGAAGTTCTTTCATTGTTTTCCGTTGCAATTGGTTAATGTCTCTTTTTGAACACCATGCCAGTAAAAATATCTGGAATAAACAATAAAATATAGTTTACACTTTCAGTATCATACTATTGTTGACCGTGACAGACGCCCACACCTCAGTTTTTAATCACGATGGTCGAGATACTGTTTTTGGGTGATCCCTCGATCAGTTTATCGCTGTAGGTCAGGTATATCAGGACGTTCCGATTCTTATCAAAAAACCGCACCACCTGAATTGTCTTGAACAGCAGAGAGATGTTTTTTTTGAATACCATTTCTCCGTCACTTTTTCCCGACAGGACCTTAACCGGCAGTTTGATCGTTCCGGTCTGGCGGCAGGTGATGGAAGCGTCAGATGGATCTTCAGCCAGTCCCAGGGATCCGGTGATCCCTCCTTTTTTCGCTCGACTCAGGTAGCAGGTCGCCCCTTTGATATCGGGATCATCAAACGCTTCAACCACGATTTTGTGGTTAGGACCAATAAACTTGAAGACAGTGTCAACACTTCCAATCTCTTCAGCCATGGCATTCAAGCTGAAAAATAGCAGCATGATTCCACACAGCATTTTCATCATAACCCCTTGAACAAAGAATTGACAAAACAGGTGTAAACGGCTTAAATCCTAGAAAGTCGCTTAACCGTCAAGAACAATGAGTGGACCGTTTTCCGGATCATTTTCGGAATATAGCCTGTTGTTACGGTGCCACCCTTCGTTTGAACATTGCAACCCTTTTTTTCCACATTCCCGGGCCCGGGCAGGAGATATCAGCTTGAACCCGATCAATACCAAAGGAGAGTCATGAGTGCCGTATACTGGATTTGCGCCTTGCTGGTTTTTACCGTCCCCATGCTGATCAGGGCAGAGTTCAACCAGAATCATCAACAGCGGATTATTTTCAAGCCGACATCCACCATCCTGCTGATTGTGATCATCCTGATCTCAATCATCTTCGATGACGGAAATCTGCCTTTTAAATCCGCCATTCTCCTGGGTATGGTGTTCTGTCTCGGGGGGGACATTGCCCTGATGTTTGAATCGAAGAAAGCCTTCATGATCGGCCTGGTTCTTTTTCTATTGGGTCATGTGGTCTATGCGGTTGCTTTGATTCATTTCAATGGCTTTATGTTCAATGGTGTCCTGACGACAGCCGTCGTGATCCTGATCGGTCTGCCGATTTTCGCCTATCTTTACTCCGGACTGGGCAGTATGATGGTACCGGTGATCGCCTATATGATCGTCATCAGCCTGATGCTCAATAGCGCACTGCTGACCTTTCAAAGCGGGTATTTCAACTCAGCCCAGGCATGGCTGTTGGCTGTAGGAGCTGCTCTCTTTTACATTTCAGATGTGATCCTGGCAATCAACAAATTCAAGAAGCCCTTTCCCAAAAACCGGTTCAGCCTGGCTTTTTACTACACCGGACAACTCGGCATCGCCCTGAGCACAGTTCACTTTTTTTAATTCCACTCACCACGGAGACACGGAGCACACAGAGATGACTAAGCAACACAGACACGGGAACAAACCACAGAATTTTCAAGCCTGATTGTGCTTCAGCTGAAATGTGTGTCAGTCAGTAATTTAAAAAGGAATACAACCATTGAAACAGGAACAAACCCTCATACTGGAACACCGCCACGAACAGTCTGATTATTGGGTGATGCAGCTGTCGGCCCCGGGGATCGGCCCTGAGGTTCGTCCCGGGCAGTTCATCGGCCTGCAGGCTCCCCGGCTGGACAACGCTGTTCTGCGACGCCCCTTCAGCGTATACAGAGCAGACGATAAATCCGTCTCCATTCTGTACAAGGTCGTCGGTAAAGGCACCGCCGCCATCAACCGGCTGGGGCAAGGAGAAACCGTCGACATCATCGGACCGCTCGGCAACGGTTTTCCCGAAGCAACACCAGGGCTGACACCGGTACTTATTGGAGGGGGATATGGGGCTGCAGCCCTCCAGCTCCAAGCCCGGACACTTCCAGAAAAAGGCACTGTTTTCTTTGGCGGTCGGACCGCCAGCGATATTCTCTGCGCCGATGAATTCAAGACCCTGGGCTGGACGGTGGAGATCGCCACAGAGGATGGATCCGTCGGAAGCCAGGGGCTGGTGACCGATGTTTTCGACCGCTGGCTCGATGAACGATCTGATACTGACATCGAGCTCTTTGCCTGCGGTCCGGAAGGGATGCTACGAGCTTTCGGTGATCGTGCCATTGACCATCATTTTAAGGCCTGGCTCTCCATGGACCGTCACATGGCCTGTGGTGTGGGCGCCTGCCTGACCTGTGTGATTAAAAAAAACGATCCGGAAAAGGGGTGGCAGTGGGCGCGATGCTGCAAGGACGGTCCGGTATTCGAAGCAAGGGAGATTGCCTGGGATGAGTGATATCAAACCGAATATGACCGTCAACATCGGCGGGTTAAAGATGAAAAACCCGGTAACCGTGGCATCGGGCACTTTCGGCTATGGCCCTGAATATGCGGATCTGGTTGACCTGAACCGACTGGGTGCCATCACTGTCAAGGGGATCTGCGCTGAGCCCCACACCGGCAACCAGACACCCCGTACCTTCGAAACCCGCTGTGGCATGTTGAACGCCATCGGGCTGCCGGGACCTGGCGCGAAGGGCTTTATTGAATCATATGGCGAATTCCTGGGTCAGTTCGACCTGCCGGTCATTGTCAATGTCTGGGGTAAAACAGTTGAAGAGTACGGCCGTGTCGTAGAAATGCTCTCTGACGAACCCATCGTTTCGGCTTTCGAGGTCAATGTCTCCTGCCCCAATGTCAAGGAGGGTGGATCCCTGTACGGTACCGACACCAAGTCGTTCGCCTCGGTGATTGAGACCGTGCGGGCAAAAACCGCTAAACCGGTGATCCCCAAGCTGGCACCCAACGTCTCGGACATTACGCTCTTTGCAAAAACAGCCGAAGACTGTGGAGCAGACGGGGTCTCCATCATGAACTCCTATCCGGCCATGGCCATCAATATCGAAACCCGAAAGCCGGAACTGGCCAACCGCACTGGGGGTCTTTCCGGGCCCGCGATTAAACCCATCGCCATAAAGCTGGTATGGGAAGCTGCCAGGGCTGTTTCCATCCCTGTGATCGGCATGGGCGGGATCTCCTGCGCCGAAGACGCCATCGAGTTTATCATCGCCGGGGCCTCTGCTGTCGCTGTCGGAACCGCCAACTTCACTGACCCATCAACCGTTATCCGGGTCATAGAAGGCATTGAGGCCTACCTGATCCGCCACGACATCGCTTCTATAAACAATCTACGCGGTACTGTTCTCTAGGATGATCCCATCAATGACAAAATCTGACACAGGGTTTCACAACTAAGCTAACGTCATTAAGCAAGGGGTGACACATTGAAACGGTTATCAAGATGGCAAAGGTGGGGTCTCATATCTCTATTTACTGTTTTCGGCCTGGGGGGTATTTTTATGCTTAGCACGTGCAACACCGTCGGTCCGGTACCTGACGGCACAAGACTGGAAAAAATTAAACAGTCCCCCAACTACAGAGGCGATCAGTTTGTGAACCGGATCCCTGTTGTGGACCCGCCCCTTTTCAAAACCCTGGTTGAATGGTTTAAGGGAGGAGAGCAGACAACACCGAATGAACCGGTTTCGATCCTGAAACGAACAACAGAGGACTTTTCAGAGTTCCCAGCAAGCGGGCTTAGAATCACCTGGATGGGACATTCAACCACACTGGTGGAAATAGACGGCTACCGACTTTTACTGGATCCCGTGTGGAGCAGCAAGGTTCCGCCCTATCCGTTGGTTGGTGTCAAACGGTTCTCCGAACTGCCGCTGGCATTAGAAGAGCTTCCCCCCATAGACGGGGTGCTGGTTTCCCATGACCATTTTGATCATCTTGACAGAGCCACCATTGAGAAACTGGCCGGAAAAGTGCCCCGTTTCATCGTCCCCCTGGGGGTGGGTGCCCGCCTCGAAAAGTGGGGTGTTTCTGAAGATCAAATCGTCGAAATGGACTGGTGGCAACAGACCCGGCTGGGGGACCTTACCATCACCGCCACCCCGGCCCGACATTTTTCCGGACGTTCTGCCATTATGTCAGATCGCAACAAGACCTTATGGTCAGGTTTTGCCATCAGAAGTTCTGATCACAACGTTTACTATTCAGGCGACACCGGCATGTTTGACGGATTTACCGATATCGGCGAAAAACTCGGCCCCTTTGATGTCTCACTCATCGAAGTGGGCGCATACAATCAACTCTGGGCAGATGTGCATCTGGGTCCGGAACAGGCCCTCCAGGCCTTTCAGCAGGTCCGTGGAGGACTTTTCATGCCGGTACACTGGTCGACCTTTGACCTGGCAATGCACAGCTGGACAGAGCCAGTTGAACGCGTCATGGCAGCTGCTGAATTGAGGGGGATCCCCCTCGCAATCCCGAAGCCGGGAGAGAGTATAGAGCCCTCATCCCCGCCCGAGGTTGCGAAATGGTGGCCTGATGGTCCCTGGAAAACAGTGGAGCAACAACCTGTCATCTCCAGCGGCCTCAAAGCGCAGGCGAGTAACGGTGTCACGCAGCCAGAACAGATAGTCGCAGGAAACTTACCACATAAGACGATCACTCACAATTGAAGAACAAAGCTTATTTTTCCTTGACTTAATACGTATACGTATTTTACGGTTACTCATGACTTTCTTTTTATTTAACAGACAACCGAGCAGGAGTGATGTTCAACCATAATTATATCGGCCATTGGCTGGGTGTGACCAGCAATGCTCTGAAGCGAAGGTCAGAGCATTTACTTGACGATTTCGGCCTGACCATGAAGCAGTTCGGTTTACTCAATTCCCTCTACAAGGAAAACCGGCTCACATCACGGGAATTAAGCGCGCGGAACGCTTCGGATAGTTCGACCATTATGGCGATTGTCGATCAGCTGGAGAAGAAGGGTTACCTGAAGAGAGAGCCCAGCTTGGAGGATCGACGCATCAAGCATCTGGTACTGACCCAGAAAGCCCTGGAAAACAGAGAGGCAATCGTATCTCGGGCAGATTCAGCTGATAAAGCTATACGAGCAGAACTTTCAGAAGAGGAGGTTGAGGGGTTGAAGTCTACCCTTCAAAAGATCCTGACTTTCTCTCTCAACCCCGTAATAAAGACAGATGATGGCGTTCAATCCAAGGAGAACACATGATACCAGTTTTTAAGTGGACAACAAGCTATCCCAAGACGGTTTTACTGGCCCTGCTGCTCCTGACTGTTTTTTTCGGCAGTCAGCTTAGTAATATCCGGATGGAAACCGATGCAGACGCCATGATGCCGGAAGATCATCCCGCGATTATGTATAACGATCAGGTAGAGGATGTATTCGGCATCAAGGACACCATGATCATCGGCATCGTCAATGAGCAGGCGGGAGGGATTTTCAACCCGGGCACCCTGGCACTCATTAAGCGCCTGACCGAAAATATCGCATCCTTGAAAGGGGTAGAGGCTGTGACCGATGATGACGTGATCAGCCTGTCAACCATCGATAACATTATCGGTACCGAGGGTGGTTTTGAGGTTGCCAAATTCATGGAAGAGCTGCCGGCAGATGCAGCCGCCATTGAGGTATTGCGAAAAAGCATCTATGACAGCGGCATGTTCGTGGGCGGAATCGTTTCCCAGGACGGCACAGCCACAGCCATCTATGCGGAGTTAGAGAACGGGCTGAACAATCGAGCACAGGTATACCGGGATATCAAGGCCCTGGTTGCTGAAGAAATGGGTAAAGATGGTCCGGAAAAAATCTATGTGGCCGGAAGGCCGGTGCTGGAGGTGACCTTCGGGGAATACATGGCGGAAGACATGCAGAAGATGATGCCGATTGTGATGGTGGTGGTGATCATCGTGCTGTTTCTGACCTTCAGAAGTGCGGCCGGTATCATCCTGCCCCTTCTGGTTGTCATTGGTAGCGTCATCTGGGCTCTGGGAATCATGTCGCTCTGCGGCATTCCCATGTTTGTGATTTCCACACAGATGCCGGTTATCCTGATGGCGGTGGGAACCGCATACAGCATCCATATTCTGAACAAGTACTTCCAGGAAAGACTTGAAAATCCCGATATCGACAGGGCAGAATTGGTACTTAGGATCCTTGATGAAATCTGGAAACCGGTTGTGATGACCGGGTTGACGACAGCTGTCGGCTTTTCCTCGTTGATCACGGCCTATATGGTACCCATCAGATACTTCGGCATCTTCACCGCTGTCGGGGTTTTAACAGCCATGCTGTTCTCCCTGTTCATGATTCCGGCGGTCCTGACACAGTTCAACATCAAGGGGCGAATCGGCACCGGTAATACGGACAACCCTTCGGAGAGCGGCCTCTTTTCCCGTTGGTTGGCTCATCTCGGGGGATTGATGTTCGATCACCGGCGGAAAGTCATCATCGGCACTGCAGTTGTAATGGTCTTTTCGGCCTTCGGACTGTTCCGCATCTCGACAAACTCCTCCTGGATTGAGGGTATCAAGCACTCCAGCGATGTCTATATCGCCAATGAGGTTCTCAATGGCAAATTTGATGGCACGATGAACATGTACGTCATCGTCGAAGGGCAGAACCCTGACGATATCAAGTCGCCGGCAATCCTGAAGAAAATTGATGAGATGCAGGCTGACGTGGAAAAGCTAGATCTGGTGGGTGGAACCCGCTCCATAGCAGAATACCTGAAGCGAATGAACCGGGTGATGAACGAGGACCGGCCTGAATTTGAGTTTATCCCGGACTCACCGGAGCTGGTCGCCCAGTATCTTTTTATGTACTCCATGTCTGGTGGTCCTGAGGATTTTGATGATGTGGTTGATTACGATTATCGTATGGCCAATGTCTGGGTGCAGATGAAGTCAGATTACACTGAAGATGTAACACTCGTCATCGATCGTATCAAGGCCTTTGCCAACAAGAACTTCCCGGACGACAAGATCAAGATCAATCTGGCCGGCAGGGCTTACACATCAAACGTCTGGGTAGACCTTCTGATCCGTGGGCAGATGAACAGCATCCTTTTTTCACTCCTGGCCGTATTCCTGATCACCGCTCTTATGTTCCGCTCGGCAGTAGCCGGCATCTTTAACATTATCCCCATCGGTGCCGCTATGCTGCTGAACTTTGGTTTCATGGCTTTGATGGGATACCCTCTGGACGTATCAACAGCCCTCTCATCGGGTATAGTTATCGGGGTCGGTATCGACTACACCATTCACTTCCTGTCCAAGTATCGCTTGGAAAGTGCCCGCTTGAACGACCCACGGCAGGCGGTTGTAAAAACCATGGCCACCACGGGACGCGCCATCTTTTTCAATGCACTGGGGGTGATCGCTGGATTCATGGTCCTTTACACATCCAATTTCCCGGCCAATCAGCGGATGGGTGGCCTGGTATCAGTCAGCATGCTGACCTGTTTTCTGGCAGCCATGACCGTCCTTCCAGCACTGCTTATTATCATCAAGCCGTCTTTCATTCAAAAAACCAACCCGTAATCAGGAGGGTTTCACCATGTTCACACATATCAGAAAATCAATTGTTGCCGTAACAGTTCTACTGGGACTATCGACTTCATTGATCTGTACAAATGCCTTCGCTGCGAATCCAACCGGGTTGGACATCATGAACCAGGTCGATCAGTTGGACGACGGAAACGATCAGTCCTCAAAAGCGATCTATACATTGATCAATCGAAACAATAAGAAGCGGATTCGACATACCGTCCGCTTCTGGAAGGACTATGACGGAAAAAAGGGGGTCGACAGCAAGATGATCACTTTTTTCCAGTCCCCGGCCCTGGTAAAAGGGACCGGATTTTTGAGCTGGACCTATGAAGAGGATGAAAAGGATGATGATCAGTGGCTATATCTGCCAGCCTTAAAGAAAGAGCGCCGTATCGCCGCCAGTGGCAAGGACAACTACTTTATGGGATCCGATTTCACCTATGACGATATGGGCGAACGGAAAGTCGATGAGGATTCCCACAAATTGCTTAAGAATGAGATATACAAGGGTGTCGACTGTTACGTGGTAGAGAGTACCCCCATAAAGAAAGGCATGTACAGCAGGCGCCAGACCTGGGTGGAGAAGAAAAACTGGCTGATTCAGAAGGTTGACTATTACGATCGCAAGGGCCGGCTGCTGAAAACGTTGAATATGCAGTGGCAGCAGGTCAAGGGACTCTGGACCTGGAAACGGGGCGAGATGAGAAACCACCTGACAAAACATGCCACCCTGATCGATATATCAGCCGTGCGAATCAATACCGGACTCAAGGATCGGATATTCAGCATCAGAACCCTGAAACGTGGTGTAAAATTCAAATAAGATGAATAAGGGACATATGAATAATAAGCTATTCAGGTCGGTGCTGTTTGTCCTGTGCATCACCCTGCTGATGATGCCGGGGACTGGATTTACCCAGTCTGTTGATAACGGGGAGGACGAAGAATCCCTTTTCTCGGACCTGTCCATCAACGGCTACTTTGAAAACCAGTCAGCTTATCGCGTTCACGACCCCAACCGGTTTTCCCAGTTCAGAAACCGGCTGCAGGTTGAGGCAAAAGGCACGGTTTCAGATTCATTTGAGTACTTTATCCAGCTGAGGGGATTTGCCGATGCAGTGTATGGTTACTATGAAGAGGAGTACACGGAAACGGTTCGTGACCAGTACGGAAGCAGCCTTTCCAATGACAACCCCCTGGATGAGTTTGTTCGGGAATTCTACATCGACATCCTGCTGGATGAGATGGAAATTCGTCTCGGCAAGCAGCAGGTGGTCTGGGGAGAGGCCATCGGTCTGAGGATTACGGATGTGGTCAACCCCCAGGACTACCGCGATTTCATCCTGGATGATTTCATCGACAGCCGGATTCCAACCTGGATGGCGAAGGTCAATTATTTTGTGGATGACTGGACCATCGAGTTTCTCTGGATACCGGTATTCGAACCGGATCGGGAGGCCCTTCCAGGGTCTGACTGGGTCTGGACCTTCAATGCCATCGATGCACTAGGAACACCTATTCGGGTATTTGATCCAGAAGAGCCGGAGACTGAGCTGGCAAACAGCGAAGCAGGGATTCGACTGTCCGGTCTGGCAGGTGGGTGGAACCTCTCGGCCAGTTATCTGTATGTCTGGGACGATGCCGCGACTCGTCATGTGACCTTCAACCCGATGACCTACACCCTGGATGTTACCCAACAGTACCATCGGCTTCCACTCTGGGGGGTTACCTTTGCCAACGCTTTTGGTAGTTTTGTGCCCCGGGGCGAGTTCTCCTACGCCCAGGGAAAACAGTACAACACAGCTGACACATCGGCCGAAGAAGGACTCATCCAGAAGGACTACCTCCATTACATGCTGGGAACCGACTACTCATTGTCAAACGCTACCATCACCCTGCAGTGGGTGCAGAAGATGATCATGAACTATGACGAGGGCATCTACGAACCGGAATTTCAAACCAACTACTCACTCTGGATCCAGGCCAACCTGGCGAATGAGACCCTGAAGCCCGAACTCCTGGCTATTTTCAGCCCCTCCGATGAAGGGTGGCTGATCCGACCGAAAATCGCCTACAATGTGACAGACGCCGTGACCGTTACGGCAGGTGCTGATATTTTGTCTGGACCGGCAAGGTCCTTTTTTGGTCAGTTCGAGGAGAACGACCGTGTGTACGCCAGGTTCAGATACAGCTTTTAATCAACAGCAGGCGCTGCTGCCACCTTAGGGTCGGCTCAAAAATTACTTGGCGTTATGCTTGCAAAATGTCCAGTTTTTCAGGGTCGGCTAAAAGATTAGTTCACATTATGTTTGTAAAATGTCCAGCTTTTTGGACTTTTTCAAATGGATAAAGTGAAGTTATCTTTTAACGATCCCCTTAGGACTATTGCGAACAGATTATGCCAAGTTATTTTTGTACGATCCCTTAACAGATGAAGATCGAGAGGCAAAACTGATGAACGGGAAGAAAACCATAATAATCAGTTCCATCCTGCTACTGGTCATCATTATCCTTGTCGGCCTGATCCGGTTTGTGGTGCAGCCGAAACTCGAACAGTCCATAAACAGGGTTGTTCCGCACCAGCCGTACCCTATCAGAAAGGATGTTGCCAGGCAGCATGCAGAATTGACAATCATGGACTGGCACTCCGACTCACTGCTCTGGGCCAGAGATCTCCTGAAGCGATCCGACTATGGTCATGTGGATATTCCAAGGCTCCAGCAGGGGAATGTGGCTATTCAAACCTTTATTGCGGTCACCAAGTCTCCCAGCGGGCAGAACTACGAGGAGAACCGCGCCGATTCAGATAATATCACCCCCCTGGCCGTCCTCCAATTCTGGCCCCCATCCACCTGGAACAACCTGACCGAACGGGCCTTGTACCAGGCCAGGCGATTGCACGGTTTTTCCGAACTTGCCCCCGAACTGTTTCAGATCCTCAAAGGAAGGGGACAGTTGCGCCAGTTATTGGGAGCGCGCCAAGCGGCTAAAGAAAAGGGGACACAACCTGTGATCGCCGGCATGCTGGGCATCGAGGGGTGCCATGCCCTGGAGGGAAATCTGCAAAACGTGAAGATATTGTACGACGCCGGATATCGGATGATGGGCCTGCATCACTTCTTTGACAACAAACTGGGAGGATCACTGCACGGTACCAGCCAGGCCGGGTTGAGCGAATTCGGTAAAGAGGTGGTTCGCGAGCTGAACAAACAGGAGATTATCATCGACCTGGCGCACTCATCAACCGCTGTTGTGGATGATGTGCTGGACATTTCGACACGCCCGATGGTTGTTTCGCACACAGGCGTTTATAGCGTCTGCAAAAGCCCCCGGAATATTCCAGATCGGCTGTTGAAGCAGATCGCCTGGAAAGGCGGACTGATAGCGATTGGATACTGGGAAGGAGCTGTCTGTGATATCAGCCCGGAAGGTGTCGTCAAATCAATCCGCTATGCCATCGACCTCCTGGGGGAGGATTACGTGGCCCTTGGCTCTGATTTCGACGGTTCAACAAAAACAATGTTTGACACATCAGAGCTGGCAATCCTGACCCAGACCATGCTAAACGCCGGTTTTTCAGATCGTGAGATATCGAAGGTGATGGGTGGAAATGCGATCAAATTTCTGTTAAAGAATCTTCCAGAATAGGCCTCAATCAGATTTCTTCACAATGGTGAAATAACTGAGTCAACGCACCATGGACCGCTGAACAGGTATCAACATCAGAAACGCCAGAAAGGAGAGCATCATTGCTGCAATGATGGCTGTTGAATAGCTGCCGGTGAGATCGATCAGGAGCCCTGCGACAGGCGGACCGATTAATCCACCGAATCCGGCCGCGGTATAAAGGGTTCCCAGAATGCTGCCCAGTCCGACCAAACCGAACAATTCTGCGGTCACAGTTGGGGCAAGAGCAATAAACCCGCCATAGCCTGCTCCCAGAAAGAGGGCAAAAGCAACTAGCATGACGAAAGAGTCAGATGCCGTCAGCCAGATCAGGAAACTGATCGCAACCATCAGAAAGGTTAGTTGATAAAGACGAATTGAGTTGGTTTTCAACCCCAGAAAACCGAACCCCAATCGACCTACGATACTTGCAGCCCCGATGATCCCCATTAAAGATGCGGCAGCAACGTCATTAATCCCCACCATCCGTGCATATGGGATTAAAAATACAAATGGAAAAAAAAGCGCCAGTGTAATTAAAAAGGCACCAGAATACATATATCGAAACACCGGAATCCGAATAATCTCACCGATGCTTTTTTTCGCTACCTCTCCCAAAATCGCTGGAGGCCTTGGTGTGATGAAGCCACAAGCCACTAGAATTATCAAGCTGAGAATTCCAAAAATGACATAGGTTTTTCGCCAGCCATAACTGCTGATTAAGCTTGCAGCCCAGGGTACCATCAATAGCGTACCGAACCCGACCCCCGTCACGGCCAGTCCTGTAGCGGCGGCCCGTTTTTTTTCAAACCAAGCTCCCACAACAGCGACCATCGGGACATACCCACAGGAAACACCAATCCCTACACCCAATCCATAGGTGACATAACCGATCCAAATGGAATTGACGAGAGAGGTCAGATAAAGACCCAGTCCCATTGATAACCCACCGACAATCAGTACCGGTTTCGGCCCAATCCGGTCTAAAGCACTGCCACTGAACATCCCACCGATAAAGAAGATAAATGTGGTTATGGAAAACACCGCAGACGTTGCGCTTCTGCCTACCTGGAACTCTTCAGACATGGACTGGAAAAATGCTCCAAAACTATATGTAATACCAAAACAGATAAACATCGACGCAAATGCGCATCCAACCGCCACCCAACCCTTCCATGAATCCAATTGGTCGGTGCCGGTTGCCGAATCAATTTCATTTGTATTGTTCATAACCCTTTTAATCTGGATTTCGAATTTAAAGCGACTATGGATGCAATCGCAACATTAAAGCGATGCTTGTTTTAATTGGCTTCCATTTGATAGTGCTTTCAGCTGACGCCACAATAGTTGATCTTCCACATTAAATCAAGTGACTAGTCTGAAGGAGTTGAACATTAATAAGGTTGGGGATCTGAAGCTTAAATCTGTCAGATCATGGGGAGGATTCCTATCCTATCCGATTCTAGCCCTGGACATGGATTTAAATTTGGCGATTCACATGGTTGAAGATGGTGTGGCCGTCGATAAAATCCTGGAAAAAGATCGCGAGGTTGTCACGGACATGAGCTACAATAAAATATTTTTCTTTTATGATCGAGACCTGAAACGTGAAGATCTTACTATCTTCTGCTTTTCCAATATCGGGTATAGCTTCCCGGAGGATGGGCTATACACAAATCATGTTACATTTTATTTGACGACATACAGTGATTTCAGTGATTCGGAGGCGATTTTCTATCAATGAATCCCGACAACCTGACAAAAGGAAAACCAATTTAGTATCCAGCATTATGGGTGAGTATCAGCTGAAAAAGAGGCCATAACTGCACCACCAATTGTATCGATAGCCAGTTGCTTCTAAAAACCTGACAGGATTCATGCAATACGGCTCAAATCTCGAAAGCCTTTTCAAAAGGTTGCCAAAACGATCTACCTGCTCCAGGTCTAATGAGTTGCGGCTTTCAGCAGTTCAAGTTTTTGGTCTGGTACCTGGAGATTCATAGTTCATTCTTATCTTTACTCCTTTTTCTTCTGTTCTAGGTTTTATTTCTCAGGTAATTCACTTCTTCACATCACTCAATCGCGTCTGAACAAAGCAGAGACCCCTCTCAATCGTCAACATTGAGGGGTCTCTGGATACTCTCCAACTCAATCAGCGAAGTTATCTCCACTCAACCTGAACCAGGCTTGTTACGTAAACAATTTTGGTTTTCCTGTGGTTAGCTTCGGAAACGCTTGCTATCGGATTTGTCCCGAATCTTTTCCATAACCTGGGCTTTCTGCTGTTCATCCAGAATATCAAAAAACTCATCAATGTAATCGAGGTATAGATCAATCATAGGCGGGAAATCACCTGATTTTGTTCTCAGCATTGAGGTAATTTCTTTGACATCTGACTCCTGATTATCAATCACGGTAATTGCCTCTGCCTTAAAGGTCTTGTGAGACTCTTTTTGTTTTATCAAATCAGCTTCTAACCGGGATCTGATGTCCTGGTATTTAACGTTCTGGTTTTCAGTGAGCTTTAGATCTTCCACATAATCATCGATATGCTCCAGCATTCGTTTTGGAAAATACTTGTCTCCATGCATGGGGCGGTGACATCCGGTTAAAAAAACTGCCAATAATGCAACCACGCCCAAAATGTATAGTGTTCTTCGTGCGTTCATCTTTTTATCCTCTTAAAAGTTTAAGTAGTCTCAAATTTTTCACTCGAAAACAGGTCAAAACGCTTCAATACTGGAGCAAACAGGGATTTTACTTACCTTCTCCCCATTTCTTGCTCTAAGCACCAAATCTTCTTTCCCCTTCACACCCTGTTTGACGGACGTTGAAAATGAAGATGATTTGGCGTATGAAGCGACTTGCTGCAATTTTTTCATAAAATTTTTAACACCACTTGGTTTGCAGGATGATCTTCAAATAGTGATTTGAAGTCTCTTTTGGATATCCATGATTATAGATATAGCGAGCCTGGGAGGAACCAACCATAAAATTACTATGAGTGGCAGTATATTTCGAACGAATGGCAGTTATTAATAGATGAATGGTATCCGGGATCCAATAGATGAAGGATTCCGGCAACGGATTCAGCGGGTGTTTGAACTCTGGATCAACGGATTTGGCCAAGGCTTGGCGAAGGGCCAGGAGAAAATAATGCAAAGCCAGGAGTTATTTACAGTTATATCGACTCAAGTCTTACCCCTTTGTATTTTCATCATCATGCTTGGATTGGGATTAACTCTGTCGTTTTTATTGTTATCCCCCGTAACGATAAGCAGCTTGCCGGACGCAGTAAACGAAAGATTGCGTTCTACCTTAACCGCATCCATTCCCACTGCAACAGTTGGAATCACTAAAGCACGTGGGCAAAGACTATTGAGAAAGATCTCACTATCTATGCCGTTAAGAACGGATATGATAATCGTACCGTCAGATGCTGCGGCATTCAGAAGCTCTTTTATTTCATTCAAATGATGATTTTTTACTGCAACAATGATGACATCAGGCTTTTCTATCAGCCTGTCAGTCAGAGAATCGACTGAAACGACATTAAATTGCTCGGATTTGCCGTTTATGGTAAACTGTCCATCCTTGATTCTATTATAACGGTCGCCGCCTGTTAGAAAGTAACATTTCGCCCCGAGTTTCTGTCGAATAGGTGCCGCATAAAACAGGCCAAGAGCTCCTGGGAATGATGGTACCCAATAGCCAAAGTGACATCGCACTGAATACCATCGAAATCCTGGAAGGCCTACTGACTTAAAGCACAGCCCTGTCGCTGTTTCCTTACTCGCCGGTGTTGAGATAGTCCTCTTTTAATTGAGACTTCATTATCTTCCCCACCGGAGTCAGGGGTAGAGCGTCTTTGAACACGACCTGCCTTGGCACTTTGTAATCGGCCAGATGCTGGGCGCAATAGGACTTTATCTCCTCATCAGACATTTCTGCGTCAGGAGCAAGTACGATATAATATCGCCCCACTTCACCCAGGACAGGATCCGAGACACCAATGCCTGCTGCCATTTGAATATTGGGGTGTTTTGTCAGCAGATTTTCGACCTCCACAGGATACACATTGAATCCTCCCTGCAGATACATCTCTTTCTTTCGTCCCATCAGGGTGATGTACCCCTCACTATCGATAAATCCCATATCCCCGGTATGTAACCAGCCATCCTCATCAAAAGCTTCCCTGGTTTCTTCCGGCATCTGGAAATATCCCCGACAGACGGCAGCGGCTTTAAAACAAAGTTCGCCAGTCTCTCCAACAGGCAGCTCTTTACTTTCTTTATCCACAATTTTTGCTTCAAAAGAGCCCAGGGGTTTGCCAATGGTTTTAATCGTTTTTTCAGGGGGGCTGTCCCATGGACTCATCACCACCGCTCCGGAAGACTCACTCAGACCGTAGAGATTCATCAGGGTTGCATTGGGATACGCGTTCTTGATCTGTTCTAAAAGCTCAGGTTCCACATTGGAGCCGCCTGCTGCGACGATTCGCACCGCACTGGTATCCCAGGATGTGAAATTCTCACTCCAGAAGAGCAGGGTAAACAGTGTTGGAACCCCGCCAAAAAAAGTCGGGTTGTGAATCCTGGCCTGTTTAATAATCTCTTCAAGATCGACGAATGGGATCAAAACGATCTTCAACCTGCCCTGCAGGCCCGCCAATATAGTACAGGTAATTCCGCCCACATGATTAAAGGGAAGCACAGCCAGCATGACATCCTTATCGGAAATCCGGCAATGCTCGGCCTGGGCCCTGGCTGAGGCAAGATGGCTGGCATGGGATATAGCCGCTCCCTTGGGCTTGCCGGTTGTACCGGAGGTATAAATGATCATATCCAGATCTTCCGGTTTAACGGCGGCCTTTCTCTCGTCCAAAGCAGCTGTGTCAACTGCTGTATTCAAGAGATTGTCAAAGGAACTACTCCCTGCAAATCCCTCACCTCCAATGAAAATGAAATGCTTGACGGAAGGAATCTTATCCTTGAAACCCTCAAAAAAGGATACATAATCCATATCCGCAAAATTTGTCAGTGTCACTATGCCAAGCGCTTCGCTCTGGTTTAACATATAGTCCAGTTCCTGATCCCGGTACCGGACATTCAAACCGACAATGGTCAGGCCAATCTTAACAGCACCAAAAAAGGTGTACAGCCATTCCAGTTGATTCAGCCCGATGATACCAAGTCGATCCCCTGGCTTAAATCCAAGATTCATCAATCCACATGCCACGCGATCTGAAGTGACATCCATTTCCCTGAACGATACTTCTTTTCCCTGGTATACAAATCCAACGCTATCTGGGTGACTTTTGACAGCCTCTTGAAGCGCTCCGCCAATTACCTCACTATTCAACGTGCCAGCCATTTTTACCCCCCTCTGATCGATTAGGAATGAACGTACCAACGTTGGGCCTTAACACCCCATTCAATTGATACAAACATACTGAATTACAAGGCGTTTTAAAAAATCGACTCAATGTTATCCGGTTCAAAAACCGATGTACAGAAGAAAATCAATGCAGCAGTCTGCTTGTCGTTCTAATCTTGCTGGTATTACAATCAACCAGGTTATCAGGGCACAAGTTTTAATGCTTTTACCAACAGTGAGAATCCGAGCAGCAGCAGGCAGAAATAGATGATGCGACTAAATCGTTCGGTTGGAATACGACGATTGAGTCGTCTTCCTATTACGGTGCTGAAAGCAGTAATTGGCAGGCTAAGAAGGGAATAATGCAGAACGTTTTCAGTAAAAAGGCCCGTCAACCAATGACTACTGACCACCAGAATACTTAGAGGTAGGCAAAAACTGAAGATAGTAGCTCTGAAGATAGAAGGTGGCCACCTTTTCAGTGCGCCATAAACAATAACAGGTGGCCCTCCCATATTGTATGCGGCGCCAATTATTCCTGACACCAGACCGAAGACATATGACGGCCATTCAGCCTTCAAGGTCATATTAATTCTACCGTAGAGCGAGTAAAGTGCAAACAGGATGATCGTCAGTGCCAGAATAATCTTCATGATGGTGTCCCCAGCCCCTTTGAGGAAAAAGAGACCTATTGGGATACCTACCGCGCTGGCGGCAACCAGCTTCCATATATTCCTGAAATCAAGTTCTTTTCTGCTTTGGAGAAAAATGAACGTAGACATATAGAGTATAACAATTGCGATCAAGGGTGTTGCGGTTTTAATATCCACAATCAGTGACAACAGGGGCATACCGATCAAACCCAATCCAAAACCAAGGGTCGACGCGATAAAAGTTGATAAAAATATAATGCCTAAAATGCTGATTGTCTGAACATCCATTCTATCTGGTTCCGGGAAGTAATTAGTGTTTTCTTCAAGTGAATAAGATCTATGGTCGGATTCATCAGCAAATCCTCTTCTCTCTTGCTCATTTATATTTTGGTCGCTTGAAAAAAACCAACAGCTGAACCAGTATTTTGGCTGGAAGATGACACGGCCGAAGAATATATCTTATGCTGTCATACTTTTTCAAAAAGTCAATGATTGTCTAGAGCTCCTCTTGATTGCAGTTAAGCGCTTCAAACTCTTCTTTTATTAGTTCCATCATTCCTCCAGGAATATCAGAGGAACTGAGTCCGCTTCCAAATAACATCCCGAACCTTCCGAGAAATTTGAATGATTTGCCAGAGGCCGATAATTGCCAGGAGAATAATTGAGAAAAGTAGATCTTTCATGATGTTAAAATGCTCATTGTCTCGAAAAAATAGCCTCGTAGGGAAACATCCCAACAGGTAGCCTTGATCTTGATCACTTATAGACCGTCAGTTCAACCATTCGTGTGTATCATCAGAGTCTAAAGGTTTTTCACTCAGTAAATAATTAGACAGATATTGCTCCTTAAAATTGGCCACATCTATCGGTTCAACAAAATATGCCAGAGTGCTAGATAAATAATAACAAAAATCCTCTACCGAGTACTCAGGTTTTAATTCCAAATTCAGGTTCAAAAAAAAAATTTTATTCAATCTTGCTTTCATTTCAGGCTCCATTTTTTTTATTTCTGATTATTACGGTAGAAATCGAAACGCATCCATTAGAATGACCAATGAATCTAGATACCTTCTGCGAGTGTTGTTCCAAAAATGATACAATTTAAGAAAAATATCTTTATACATCTGTAATTATGAATATATATGATATATTTTTTGATGGTGCCCCTTATAACTGCACAGGTTTGCACTACTCTTTGTTAGGAGAAAAGTGGATATTTTTTGATCACTGGATAAATTGTATCCACTAGATGAAGGCTCAACGGGGGGTTCAGTGTAAATAGCGAGTAGGATAAAAACCCACGACACCTCAAGAAACTGGCGACAGATCTCTCCCTGACCAATGCTGTTCTTAAAAGCTCAGTCTTAAAAAATGGCCCTTTACGACAACGTCCTTGCTGGCGATTGATCCGTTGAGGGGCTACCTTCAAGAACTGCAGACTGGGGATGTGTTCAAGAAATTTTCTTTAGTTGATTGTTTGAATTGGTTTCGGTTATAATAACGACGGGGAGGGGTTACATTTCAGAATTTGAATCAATTCGGGCTTAATAAGATTATAAATGGAGACGAAGATGAGAAAACTTCATGTCGCATATATATCCATGGCTCTGGCTTTGTTGTTTGCGCTTCCCTATTACCTGGCGTTTGGATAGTCAGCTGATAGATGGTCCGTGGGGGATTTTGTCCCCCACGGCGATAAAGAGAAAAGACCTTTTCTGACTGTCGTTGAGGATGACAACCTGATCAATTCATCCACGATGACTCCACGTTTGCAATTCTTCTGGAATTGGAGATGTTCATCTCCAGGGTTCCTATCACACTTATAACCGCGATTCAGAAGCAGGAAAGTGCCCACCATCACAAATAACCTGCAAAAGAAATTGAAAAGTTGCTGCCATCCGTCAATTCGTAGCTACCACTCGAGTTGACGGGGCTTGAAGCACCGGATATCCTAGATGGTGAACTCTCTGTACCGGCAGCATATGATCCGAATCGTTGGTAAATCATAAATCGACTCACCTTCCAGTAAATAGAATCATGAAATCAATCGGCATCATCGCCAACCCCTCATCCGGCAGAGACATCAGAAGACTGGTCGCTTCCGGAACCATTATTTCAAATAATGAAAAAGCCAACACCGTACGCAGGATACTGCTCGGCCTGGATTCCATGGGAGTTGAAAACGCTTATATTATGCGGGATTGTGCCCATATTGGGCCCCAGGCAATGCGAAACCTGGATTTAACCCTTCAGGCCGAAAACCTGGATATGCCGATGACCAACTGCCAGCAGGACTCGACTGTGGCGGCCAAGGTCATGGATGAAATGGGTGTTGCCTGCATTATTGTTCTTGGCGGGGATGGAACCAACCGCGTTGTTGCTAAGGGCTGCGGCAATACGCCGTTGCTCTCGATTTCAACTGGTACAAACAACGCCTTCTGCGAAATGGTTGAGGGAACCCTGGTCGGCCTTGGAGCGGCGGTGCTGGCATTGGGTATTGTTGAGGTGGAGATGGTGACGGATCAGATGCCAATTCTGGAACTGTGGAACGGATCCCAGTTACTGGACATCGGGCTGGTTGATCTGGTCGTTTCGTCAATGGAACATATCGGTTCCCGGGCCATCTGGGACGAAACCACCCTGGAAGAGGTATTTCTGACACGATCAGAACCTGGGACAATCGGTTTTTCCTCACTGGGCTGGCATCTTCACCCGATAAAACCACTCGAACCCAAAGGATTACATATCCTGCTGGGTGAGGGTGCCTATCGGGTTAAGGCTGCTATAGCACCGGGGCTGATTCGGGATATTTCAATCAGGGATTATCGTTTGCTGGAGGTGGGCCAGGCTGCGAAAATCGAACCGCGGCAGGGTGTCATCGCTCTGGATGGGGAACGTGAGCACACCATGACGGAGAATGACAACATCTCAATCCGATACAACCCTAACGGCCCCCGGGTGGTAAATTTGACAAAGGCATTGGAAGCGGCCTCGGGATCCCCCTACTTTATTAAACGCCAGTGAATTGAATGAATGACCAGGGCTCAGGCGTTTAGAACCATCATCCAGTCAGAGATAGACAGACCCGTGGTTTCCACTTCCTGCTCCGTGTAGAATCGCTCAAGAATGGTCTGTAGTTCAGAGGTGTGAACCCCTTCCAATTTTGATTCAAGTAAGCTGATTGCATCGGAGGGGTAGCAGAAAAAATCGCCGGAGAGGGAAACATTAAATAGCCGGTCCTCTCTGTACTCATATGTCGCTTTTACCAGACCACCCGGTGCCTTGTGCATTTTCTGAACAATATTGACCCCGGTCTGGATCTTGACCTGACGCCCAATCTGCTTTCTCCCTTTCTGGTGGAGCCATTCAGGGGTAAACATTCGAGTAGCCATCTCATCCATTTTTGATTTCAGGCTGTCATCGATCTCTTTTTCCTGGAATTCACCAAGCATTTTTCCAAATTGGGACACCAGGAGTTCGTTCAGGTTGGACTCGTTCCACGGCTCTGCTTTTTCCGGTTCCAGCTCCCGACGAATGGTCGTCAGATTTTCCTGGAGCGTCTTGTGTACCTTGTCCCTGAATTTCTCATCGGGCACCTTCAACACCTTGGACATCATCTCATAGTTAAAATCAAGAATCAGGTTCCCCACAAATACGACACAATCGCCGATTTCTCCCACACCGGTGCCTGAAATCTTCCGTGTTCCCGCCAGTACATCGTTGACCGGTTTGAACTCGACCGGGATCCCCACCTGCCGATAGGTATCGATGACTGGCTCGAGAAACCGCTGGTAAAACACCTCTTTCCGGAGGGGGATCAGAGGATTGTCCCGCTTGAGGATCAACTGGAAGAAAAACTGGTTCCCATCGAGATATACGGCTCCTCCACCGACCTCCCTTCGAAATACCGGAATTTGATTGGTCTCACAGAACGAGAGATCGACTTCGGCATCTGCCTCCTGGTGATAGCCGATGCAGACGTAAGGTGTTGACGGCGAAAGTAGCACCAGGGCCTCTTTTCCAGAATACGCCAGGGCATGATAGAGCAGTTGAGATTCCTCCCAGGTGACCTTTCCTAATTTATATAAATCCATTAATCTTCCTTTTCTGGTAGGGCCTTTTCGATCAATTGGGTGATATCCAAAACATCCAGCCCTATCTTGTTTCTTTTAACGTAAGTATTCATGGTCCGCACACATTGCTGGCAGGCTGTCACTATAGTACCAGCACCTGTGGCAAGAGCCTCGTCGATTTTTTCCCCGGCAATGGCAGCTGAAAGATCCTTGTCGATCATCTCCAGGTTCCCGCCGCCGCCACAACAGGCGCATTTTTCCCGATTTTGTTTCATTTCCACCAGCTTGACCCCGGGAATGGAGCGGATGACACGACGGGGCTCTTCATAAACATCAGCTCCCCGGCCAAGATCGCAGGGATCATGGTAGGTAACGGTCATCGGCAGTTCCTTCATCGGGACACGGCCCTCCCGGATCAGATCGTAGACATACTCTGTGAAGTGAACCAGTTTAAACACATCAGGGTAGTGTTCCCGCCACATCTGGTAGCAGGAAGGACAGGCGAAAACGATGGTGTCAGCACCCTTTTCCCGAACCGCCTCAATATTGTGTTCAATCACTTCAGCCGTCATTTCCCTCAGACCGGCACCCAGAAGCGGAAACCCACAGCACCACTCTTCCTCCCCCAGAAGGGTAAAGTCCACATCAGCCGCCTGGAAGATCCGGGATAGGGCAATGGGTATCTGCTGAGCCATAGGAAAATAGGATGAGACACAGCCTGTAAAGTAGACGACTTGAGCCTGTTCCTTGATGAATCCCTCCTTTGGCGCATCCGGCATATCATCAACCCAGTCGGCTCGCTCCTCGTTGTCCTCATCGAAGACATTGTGGCTTTCTGAAATATTATCCCCGATGACGTTCACCTTTTTCGGATAGGCGGATGAGTGCACGAGGTCCTGTCGCAACGACACCCAGATATCCTTGAGACGGATCCCAACCGGACATACCGCTTCACAGTTGCCGCAAAGGGTGCACTTGAATACCGTGTCCCCGAACTGGGACAGCTCCTCTTCTGTCATGCGGTATTTTTTAGACAGCTTTCCCAGAAAACCTGATCGGGAACGTTGCAGCCTTTTCAGCTGATGCAGTCGGTAGAAACCGGAAAGGTGGGCATCACCAGTGGCTGAAACGGCCGGACAGGCGTCAGCGCAAAGGGAGCATGCAGAGCAGGCCTCCAGCGTGATCATTTCGGAAACGGAATAGTCCTGATTGGCCATATTAATCCTGCTTATACTTCTCAATATCGTCCAGCACCCATTTTTCAATGGCTGCGGCACCTTGAATCAAATCGCTCATCTCTCCGAGATCGTCAGGCCTGACCTTATACATCCATCCAGCGCCGTAGCAATCGCTGTTGATCAGAGTAGGGTTGGTTTCCAGTTCCTGGTTGGATTCGACCAACTCGCCATTGACTGGTGCAAAAACCTTTCCCAGCCATTTCCCGGATTCCACCTGGGCAAACTTCTTTCCTTTCTTGAGTTTTTTCCCTTCAAATGGGAGCTGGATATAGACAATTTCCCCGGCCATTTTCTGGGCGAAGTCGTCCATACCGATCACCAGCAAGTCACCTTCCTGCTTAACCCAGTAGTGATTCTCTTCATAGTGCAGTTCATCCGGCATGTTATAGTCTTGTATCTGCATTAAACCCTCCTGATTCTTTTTGGTTAAATAATCGCGTGCCTTCGTTACTACTTTCCAAACCGACGGAGCGCAATCATAATAGCTACCTTCAGTCCTTTTTGTGATCCTGAGCCGCGTTAATGGCTATAGCGATCGGTCCCATCACGATGTGAAACATTCGGCTGAAGGGCAGCCAGATAATAAAAGCCCCTGTCAGAATCGCATGCAGATACCACAGATATCCGTATAGCTCAGCCGATCCATTCAGGTTAATAAAAATCAAGCTTATCGCATACCCCAAAAACGCAAATTGCTGACCGGAGCTGTCAATTGTCATGGCAATCCGCAGCCCTTCAAGGACAAACCCGACCAGGATAATGCCACCCATCAAGCTGAGAGATAACCATTCCTGCTTGGGAAGACCGGGCCACTGATGCTTCCGGCTGGCAATTTTTCTGGATACGATCAAGATGACACCCACGATAATCAGAACACCCGTCAGGTCGAACAGAAACGCACCCAGTGGATGGTTTTTATCCAGCAGGGTTCCTGTCACCTCCCATTGAGGGAAAAACAGCGAGATCAATAGAACCGTCATGCCAAAACCAAACCTCAGCAGAAATGAATAAAATATCAAACCATGACTAAGCCAACGCGTTTTTGATTGAAGAAACAGTTTTCTCTGGATAATCCCATCCAGTAGTATCGCTTTGAGAACAGTCCCCATTCGCCTGGAAAAAATGACCCTCACTACGGCCCGAAAAGTCCTGGCTATTCTGGACATCGCGTTTTCCTGACTGTCAGGGCCCCTGCCAGCGGTTAACCAGAGTGAGATCAAACCGGCAAATATCAGGAACGAGATGATCAGTGTGACAAGTGTGATCGGGTCAGACACCGTGAATGTAGCGGTGTGACAGGTCATGCAGATCACACTCTTAGCTGGCAGGACCATCTCAGACGCACCAACTTCGTTACCTTTTGTATGACACCTGATACAATTGATTTCCTGCTCGGTGTCAACCAGGTGATGAATACTAGTTGTGCCTCCTTCAGTTGTTTTTTGTTGCCAGGCTATCCTGCCGTCTTCATGATTTACGGTGATATCCCCCTGGAGGTGGCAGGCCTTGCAGTCGACGCTGGAATGTGCATCATGAATCTCCCCTTCATTGTGGGGCGTGTGACACGTTTCGCAGCTTTGAACGGTATTGATATGTTCATAGGTGGCAGAACTGATGTGGCAGTCAGTGCAGCGGTTACCTGCATGCTCTGTCGCCTGGTATGCTGCGGTGTCGATAAAAGGAATGTGTGTAAAGCCTTCCTGGTCTGCAAATTTACCGGCCTGATCATGGCAGGTAAAACAAAGGGCGGCCTCACGGCTGTGTTCTGTCGTTCCCTCTGCAGCAGACGCGTTGTGACACTCCAGGCAGCCGGCATCTTTCCCGCACTCGTCCGGCAGGATCTGATTAGCTAAAACTGGCTGGCAAAGCGCCCTTCCCTCTCTCTCAAGTACCCGGGCATTAGCTTTGGAGGTTGTAACCTTATGGGGGTCGTGGCACTCGATACAGTTCTCATATTTCTCCCGGTTCTGAAAGCGGATCCGTCCATGAACCCCCTTTTCAACATCCGACAAGGTCGTTTCGTGACAATCAGAACCGCTGCAACTGTCTTTATCGAAAAAGTCAACCGCCTCCAGGGTGATGTCTGTCGGATCCGGATGATTTGACGACTCTTCGACAGAGCTATGGCACCGGACGCAAAACAGATTTCCATGGGCGGAGGATTCATACTGCTGCATATCAATAAACCAGGAGAGATGAACATCGTACTTCCCCGGTTCAGCAGCAACAGGCGCGGACAGGAAAACAGTCAGGCAACTCCATAACAAAATCGTCACCACCCTCTGATTGATTATGCTTCTAAATGTAAATGTCATCACTCTTATTTGGATGGGTTTCCACCGCCGGAAGCGGGTGCAGATTCGATCCAGAGATCGTCTCCCTCTTCGGCCTCTCGTTTCAAGTCGCCTGCTGTTTTAACCAGTACAATTGTGATGCCGGACAGCAACACGGCAATCACAAGCCAGAATAGGCCCATGAATATCAGATGCCCCATATCCCAGACCCATTCAAAACTACCTGGAAACATACGTATCCTCGTCATTTAATTCCCCCTCGTCCGGAAACAGGGGCAGGTAACGATATGAAAGCGCAATCAGCAAAATGCCAAGACTCACCGGTATCAAGGTTGTCGCTACCTCTTGCCAGCTGGGCAGGTACAGCACCCACTTTTCAAAGGGCAGGACCGGCATGGCCACCGTCTGCATAATCAAGGACCAGCGATTCAGACAAATCCCCAACACAACCAGCGGGACAGCGCTCCAGAGCAGCAAACTGCTCCGACGTCCCCTGGCACTAATCAGGATGAAGGCCGGTACAAAGCCGCAGAGAATGATCTCCGCAAACAGGATCCAATATCCATGATAGAGCGGATGCTCTGTGTAGAATCGGGTCCAGTCAAACCCTGCTTTTGCAGCGGTGCTGTTGGCCCAGTAAACGGTATCTATGGTTTTAGCCGTGATATAGCTGAGCAGTATCCACCCCGCTATTTTGGCCAGCATCCGAATCACGGGCTCAGGAACCAGTTTCTTCCCGGAAACCAGTTCGGTGATCTTAACCAGAAGCAGGGTAAAACAGGGGCCGGCTGCAGCCGCAGACCAGGTGTAGAGGAAAAAGGTCCAGGGCCAGATTAAAAAACCCTCACGGTAGGCAAAGGGCCGGCTACTCAATACGCCTGTTAAACCACCCAGCGATCCCTGATGAAAAAATGACAGAAACACACCTATGCCCGCAAACAGAGCCATGACCGCGTGGGTATTGCTGCCCAGTTTTTTCAGGAAGGGAATCCGCTGCAGTTTCGGACTTGCGGTGATAACCGGCAGATATTCGATATTAAGAACCACGAAGTAAACCGTCAAACAGAAGGCCACTTCCGTCAGCATGGAGTGCACATTGGCATGCCAGTAGATAAACCAGAACCGCAGCGGCTGCCCAACATCCAATGCGAGTATTAAAAGAGCTGAGCTGTAGCAGATCACCCCCACAAGAACAGCAAAATGGATGATGGCATCCAACTCCCGCTTTCGAAACAGATAGCGCAGCAATCCCGTGAAGAAGGCCCCGCCTCCAAGGGCGATAATGGCCAGATCGGCCCAGATCCACAGGGCAAACCCATAGGTATTGTTCATGTTGGTCTGGTTCAGACCCCTGGCCCAGATCAGCACCATGGCATAAACGCCCCAGGCCAGCACCAGACCAACGGGCACAAGAGGGATGAAAAACCGGGATCCGGAGCAACGTTCAATGTGTTCGGAGGAATGGGGGGATGTCATCTGTCAGCTCCTCCTTTCGTCATCGATATGATTATCACTCAGCTCCCGCACCCACTGTTTGCTGGTGTGATAGTAGACACTGGGGTTGGTATCCAACTTCTCCAACAACCTGAACACCCGCGGATTCCTGGGCTTGCCACTGCGATCCCGATCCGGATTGACCATCCGGGTGATACGATGCTGTGGGTTGTTGAGGTCGCCGAATGTGATAGCGCCTGTCGGACAGGCTTCTGTACAGGCGGTCTGGTAATCCAGCTCCTCAATTCGAGGTTGTCCCTGCAGGTGAGCTTTGTCTCGCGCCGACTGGTAGCGGTGATAACAGAAACTGCACTTCTCCACCACCCCCCGCATACGCACCGAGACATCCGGATTCAGCATCTGTTCCATACCCTTCGGCCAGACCGGGTCCCACCAGTTAAAACTGCGCGCATGATAGGGGCAGGCAACCATGCAGTAGCGACAGCCGAAACAACGTGAGGGAATCTGGCTGACAATACCGGTGTTTCGGTCGTAATCTGTGGCAGTAACCGGGCAAACAGAGATGCAGGGCGAATGACCCGTTTCTTTTCCCTCACAGTGCATACACGGCATGGGCAAATAACAGCGCTCCGTTTCGGGAAACGGCTTCCGGTTGGATATCTGATACATCCGCATCCAGGTGATACTGGTCTGCTTATCGGTTTCGTCCGGCCGAAAGGAGATATTGTTTTCCGACATGCAAGCCACCATACAGGAGCCGCAGCCGTTGCACCGATCCAGGTCGATCAGCATTCCAAAATGATAGGTCTGTTTCGTTTTCGTCTTCATCGCCTCTTTACCCGAAATCATACCGGCATCAGCCGTGCCCGGACAGTCCGGGATATGTTCTGTCCTGTCAATGGATCCAACACCGGCTGCAGCAGTCGGCTGGCATTTACCCCTCTTCCATCCAGGTATTCGCCGAAAGCAGCGTGCCCCAACCCCCGGGAAATCACTACTGTACCCGGCATGGTACCGTCATCCAGATGAATCATGACAGCGGCCTCTGCCTCGGGCGTTATCAACCGGGCCATGTCACCTTCTACCAGATTCAGTTTTTCAGCGGTTTGCGGATTCACATCGACAAGCCCTGTTTTTCCTTTCAGTACCGTATCCGGAACAGATTTCAGCATAAAGGGAGATGTTCCCACCAGGCTGTTGCTCAAACGCATGGAGCGTCTGGTAAGCATCATCAGCGGCCATTGCGCATCTCCGGCAGGTATCTCAATGTCAGGATTGCCATTAGCCGAATGTGAATAGGGAACTGAGTTATCGGATGTTATTGGAGGCCGTGACAAATTTACCCATCCCCGGCCCTTTAAATCGTCCCACTGATCCGATAGCGTCTCTTTCAGGCACGCTTCATAGGTTTTCCAGGGAAAGGCTCGACCTGTGGCTCCCCCCAGCTGGCGAGACGTTTCCAGTAGGGTATCGCCGGTATAACGCGTATCAAACAGCTGTTTCGAAACCGGTTGTGATAAGCCCAGCTGGGGTTCTGTTAAGCCGGCATAGACCGGAAAATCCTGGTATCGTTCCAGGTACGAATGGGTAGGCAGAATCAGGTTCGCTGCCAGGGCCGTTTCGTTCCAATACTCCGAAAAACTGACAACTAAAGGAATCTTCCCTATGGCCCGGTTGACCCGGTCGGAAGCTGCCAGATCGTAACAGGGATTACAGTCCGATACCAGCAATATCCCCAGGGGAATATCAGGCTCTTCTGCTATTGTCTTAAAAAAAGCATCCGGTGACGGCAGAGGCCCTGCCAGGTTTACCCCGGACCATCCGCTTCCAGCAACGTCGCCGCTCCTTATCTCCGGCCAGTTGATATAGGGAACTTTTTTAATTCGGTGTAACCCACCAGGTTGGTCGATATTTCCAGCAACGGCGTTCAAAGCCAGTACTGCCAGCATCTCTCTTGAGGCCACCGGTGACCGGTCTACTCCTTCACGACATAACGCCAGGGGCCGTTTTGAACCAGCAAAAACATCCGCCAATTGTTGGATGACCACACCATCAACACCCGTGGTTCTCTCTGCCTGTTCAAGCGTTGGACTGGACTGAATCATTAGCTGCAGTTGGTTTCGGAAGCCGGGGTCAGCTGCATCAATATGGCTCTGACCACGGGCCGTTTCAGCCATTGTCCTGCAAATCGCCAGTGCCAGGTCGGCTTCAGTATCCGGGTTAACGGCTATCCAACGATCTGCTGTCGCAGCTGTATCGGAGAGACGTGATTGAACCTGTATCAATTTCGCCCCGTTCTCCTTCCAGCTACTGCATGCACGCATCGTTCGAATGGGGCTGCCCCACCCCTCGGTCAGATCACAGCCAAAGCTGAGGATGGTGTCGGCCTTCTCCAGATCGTATCCGGGTATAAACCGGCTGCCCGCTAATTGCCCGGTCAGAAGCTCCCAGGCATCATCAATGGTAGCCGAAGGGATGAAATTGGGAGACCCGAATGCGGTCAGAAATCGTTGCAACAAGGCGGATACTGTCCCCTCGCCACTGCCGGCCAGACACACCAGCCCCTGTGGTGACTGTTGCTGTTTCAACTCTTTCAAGTGGGAAACCAGGGTTGATATCGCAGAGCTCCAGGAGATCGGTTGAAAACCGCCATCCACCTTCATCATGGGGGACATGACACGATTCGGGGTATAGAGCAGTTGGGGCCCGGACAATCCCAGGGGACAAATGCCGCCGGCGTTGAGGGGATGGCTTTCCTGCCCGGCGACGAAGACCAGTCTTTCATCAATACGACGCGCTGTGATGCCGCAACCACCGGGGCACAGGGTGCAGATTGAATCGTGTGTTGAGACAACTCCCGCTTTGGGAACCGGCACCCAGGGCCAGTTCTGAGTCCAGATGGAGATATCGTCCAGCAGTTTCCAAGGCAATGGGGAAAGGGTCAACCCTGCCGAGGCGCCTAATCCCAATGATATGAATCCTCTTCTGTTGATTTTCATAGGTCTCATCTGGCCCTGCCGGGCAGAATTAAATAATGTGAAAAGGACAACACTCTATTTATGGCAAACGAAACAGCCGTCCCTGTCTGTCTGGGCGCTTGCTCCGTCCTGTTTTGTCTCTTCATGACAGGCTGCGCAATCATCCATCCTCATGCTCTCTTCTATATCACGGCTGTACCCGGTCATGACGTTCTTTTCAAAATCTCGGGAATTAGTCGCTTGACCGATAGTCCCGTGACAGGATTCACACCCGATTTCCGCAGAACGAACATGAGCTGCATGTGAAAAAAAGACGGAATCCGGCTGCCGGGCGTAGACCTGCCACGGAATCTCAACGTTTTTGGATATATAGTCACGAATCAACCGTGTCTCTGCATCTCCACCCGTTTCAACCTTGATGTGGCAGGTGCGGCAGGTTTCGATGCCGGGGATACCGCTGAAGCTGCCGTCCTCCCTGAAAAAGTGGCAGGAGTTACAGCCATCATCAGCTATTTTGGCATGCAGGTGATGATTAAAATTTATTGGTTGGGGAGTACTTTTGTAGAGAAGGGCTGGATACGCCACCCAGCCAATAAAAAGCAGACACCCAAAGCCCAGAATGAATGCCAGGGCGTGCAGGCGCACGCCACCTGAAAGCTGCCGATTAGAGCTGTTTCGATTCATCCGGCTCATGGTTGGGCGGGTTGGCAGTTATCTAGAGCTGGGCAGATAGAGTGCCCAATTCAATGTATCCTGGGCTGCCATAGCGATATTCTCAGAAAACGTCGGGTGCATACTCAATGTATAAGCCATCTCGTCCACGGTAGTTTCAAGCTGAAGCGCGGCAGCAACACCACCAATCATCTCCGTTGCGTGCTCTCCCACAATATGAACCCCCAGAACCTGTCCCAGTTTCGCATCGGCTATTACCTTAACGTTACCCTCCAACTCGTTGTATGACATCGCTACGCCGTTGATCGACATGGGGCAGTTTCCGATGTCAACATCCAGATCCAGCTCATCTGCTTCCTCTTCGGTAATACCGACGGAAGCTGCTTCGGGAAAGCTGTAAATGGCTCTGGGCACCAGTTTGGCATCAAAGGTTTTACTGTCACCCATGGCATTCTCGGCCGCAGTGACACCCATTGCTGTGGCCCCGTAACTTGTCATGGCCCCACCTGCAACATCACCGATGGCGTAGACGTTACCTGCGCTGGTTTTCAGGTTATCATCAACGAGGATATACCCGTCGTCACCTGTTTTAATTCCAGCGGCATCAAGTCCCAGGTCGGTATTCGGTTTACGGGAGGAGACCAGCACTTTCTTAACCTCAATGGTCTCTTCCGTTTTTCCGGAAATGGTAACTGAAAAAACCTGACCTGCCGCAGTAATCGATTTGAGTTCTGCCCGTGGAATAATGGTCACACCCTGTTCTCTCAGGCACTTTGTGATCCGCTGCCCGGTGTCACCATCTTCCTGTGGTAGTATCCGGGGTGAAGGGGTCACCAACGTGACAGTAGAGTCAAAGGTGCTGAAAATGGTTGCCATCTCAACCTCGATGGGGCCATCTCCAACAATCAGAATCGATTCAGGCATCACTGTCAGGTCGATCGCTTCATCTGTCGTAAGGGCTGCTTCCTTCAACCCCGGCGTTTCAGGAAACTGGAGACTGGTACCGGTGGCAATAATAATGGATTTTGTCTCCAGGATTTTTCCGCCAGCTTCAACCTTACCAGGACCCTTGATCACGCCCTTCTCAGCAATCAGTTCTATTCCGTTGTTGGCACACAGGGATTTCATTCCCATACCGATCTGGCTGGGGATGCCGTTACGGCGCTCAACAATTTTCGATAAATCTATTTCATTAATACTGGCCTTGATGCCAAACGTTTCACCAGCTTCAATCGACTTTTTGATGCGGGCAGCCTTCAGCCACATCTTGGTGGGAAGACAGCCACGGTTCACACAGGTACCGCCGAGTTCAGCCGGTTCCAGCAGGGCCACCTTTCCGTTCAGCTGGGCGGACCGAATACTGGCCGCATATCCGCCTGGACCGCCACCAATTACAATTACGTCATACATATTTACCTCATACTCTTAGGGATCGTACAACAATAACTTGGCATAAACTGTCAGCAGAATGCCAATTAATTTTTGAGCCAACCCTTATCAATTGGGTTGGGAAAATCTAGAGAACGGGGAACCGGCATCGTAATTGATACCTGTACGGGCCGGTTCAACTTTTGGGATCGTTCAAAAATAACTTGGTGTAACTTGTCCGCAAAAGTCCTGAAAAGACTGGCCATTTTACGAACAAAACTCCAAGTAATTTTTTAGCCGACCCTTTGCAACCGAATCAAGCCATCAGCAGATAGGGATTCTCAATATATTCACTGAGAATTGCCAGGAATTTTCCAACCGGTGCACCGTTGATGGCGCGATGGTCAAAGGTAAAGCTAAAGTTCATCACCTGCCTGATGACAATTTCATCGTCAACGACTATCGGCCGTTTCACGATCGATCCAACACCAAGAATAGCAGATTGCGGCTGGCTGATCACCGGCGTGTTAAACGAATATCCCTTTCCGAAGCCACCTGTATTGGAAATGGTAAAGGTTCCTCCGGTAATCTCGTCCAACCCGAGTTTCCCGCTGATCGCTTTTTCCCGCAACTCTTTAATCTGCAGGCTGAACTCGGTCAGGGTCAGATTTTCAGCATTTCTAACCACAGGAACTATCAGGCCGGCGTCATATTTTTCCTCAGGGAGTGAAACAGCAACACCCAGGTTGACATCTTCCCACAGCTTGATCTCGTTGCCTACGATACTGGAGTTGATCAACGGAACATCCTGCAGAGCCTTTGTGACAATATAAGCCAGCAGATCAGTATAGGTAATCCTCGTACCCAGCATGGCTTCCCGGGCGACCAGGGTTTTTCTCATCCGTACCAGCTCGGTGGCGTCAAACTCCCCCATGGTTGTCAGCTGGGCCGACACCTGCAGGCTGTGATGCATGTGTTCTGCGACAGCCGCTCTCATGCCACTCAGGGGGAGGACATCCTTCACCCGTTTGCCATCTATCACCTCCCCATCGAATACATCCGCTGGAGCAGTTGATCTCACCACAGGACCGGCTGCCAGAGCCTTTTCCACATCAGCGCGGTTAATCCGTCCCTTGGTCCCGGATCCCTGGATAACAGAGTAGTCCAGGTTGTTCACCTCAGCCAGTTTCCGTGCTGTCGGCGTGATGCGGACCCCTTTCGGCCGTTTGGCCGGGGCAGCTCCGCCGCCGGGTGCAGGGCTTGTCTGTTGTTTGGCAACTGCCGCTTTTGCCGGCGCAGCTGCTCCAGCAGGCGCAGCTTCCGCCACCGCCTCTTCTGAATCGTAGAGTTCAGCAATAGCTTCCCCCACCTCGGCCTTATCTCCCGGGGCTGCTATGATATGCAGGTAGCCTGAATCCTGCGCTTCAACATCATAGGTCACCTTTTCCGTCTCGATAACCAGAACGATCTGGCCTTCGTCCACCCACTCCTTTTCATTGAATTTCCACTCAACCACTTTGCCGTGGGTCATGGTCATTCCCAGTTTTGGTATCACTACTTCAGTTTTCATTGATCCATTCTCCTCATTGAGACCATTCGATCCGTTTATGACAAAGCTCTCAGGGATCCAAGTGTTTCGACAGAAACACGTTGTCGTTAAAAGTAACGTCACACAACCTATTGGTAAATAGAATGTGACTTAAATTTTAAGCCAACCCTCAGGGATCGTACAAAAGTAACTTGGCATAAGCTGCCCGCAAAAGTCCTCTAAAGACCGGACATTTTGCCAGCATAACGCCAAGTAATTTTTGAGCCGACCCTTAGTCAACCATCACATCTTTGATTGCCTGAACAACCCATTCAGGCTGTGGCAGCACAAATTTTTCCATGATACCGCCGGGTATGGGGTAGTTTTTGGCGCAAACACGTTTAATGGGCGCATCCAGATCGTAAAAACCCCTCTCCATAATCTGGGTTGCCAGTTCTCCTGCAAACCCGCATCGTTCAGTATCCTCATCCACAATTACCACCCGGCCCGTTTTCCTGACTGAGGTCATAATGGTATCGATGTCCAGAGGCTCCAGGGTTCGCGGATCAATAATTTCGATGCTGATCTCATCCTTCAACATATCCGCAGCGGCTTCCGCCCAGAAAAGTTGAAACGATGTGGCAACAACCGTGACATCAGTTCCTTCACGCCGGATGTCCGCAACCCCAAACGGCACGGTATAATCCTCTTCTGGAACCTCACCCATCACAGGCAGGAGTCCCTTGTGATAGAGAAAAATAACCGGATTGTTATCCCGTATGGCGGTTTTCAGCAACCCCTTGGCATCATACGGAGTGGAAGGTATCACTACCTTGAGACCCGGATTGTGCAGCATCATCGAATAAGGGCACTGAGAGTGCTCATTTCCGAGCTTGCGATACCCGCCGATGTTGGCGACAAACACACACGGCAACTGCTGAGATCCCCCTTGCAGAAGGCGCCACTGAGCTGCCTTGAGCAGAATTTCGTCAGCAGCAATGTACATAAAATCGGAAAACATCATGTCGGCAACAGGCCGGTACCCCATCAGGGAAGCACCAACCGCCGCACCGGCGATGGCTGTTTCGGAAATCGGGGTGTCCATGATTCGCTCCGGGCCAAACCGGTCAACCAACCCGGTTGTGGTACCAAATGTTCCGGTTTGAATTCCCTCACCCATCAGGAATACCTTCTCATCTCGCTCCAACTCTTCGGCAAACGCTTCATTGATTGCCTGCAGATACATTATTTCTCTCATGATCAATTCCTCCTTGCGGTTCTATTCTGCGTATAATGCGGCATCCAAAAGGGCCGGGTCATCGGGAAAGGGACTTTCATCAATAAATTTTTCAGTTTCATCGATCTCTGCTGCAGCTTCCTGGTCGATCCGCTCCACATCTTCGGGGGTCAGAACCCTTTTTTCAAGCAGTGATGTTCGAAACAGTACAATGGGATCCCGCTCACGCATTGCTGCTATATCATCTGCTGTCCGGTCCTTGCCATGAAGCTTATCCGGGTTGCCGATGCCATGGGCTGAAAAACGAGAGGTTTTACATTCGATAAATGACGGCCCATCACCGTTCCTGGCCATTTCAACTGCTGCCATAACCGCCTCGGCAACTGCCACAACATTCTGCCCGTCAACGACGGCCGACGGCATCCCATAAGCGGATGCCATATTGGCCAGGTCTTCCAGCGGATATGCGTCCTTGATCGGCATATACTGCGCCACCCCATTGTTTTCACAAACCCAGACAATCGGCAGTTTCCAGACTGACGCCATGTTCGCTGCTTCATGCCATGTGCCCCGGTTGGAGGTCCCATCACCGAAAAAACACACGACCACCTGGCCCGTTCCATTCTTCTTGGCCGCCAGTCCCCATCCGGCTGACAGGGGAAAACAGGATCCGAGTGTACCGGTTCCTCCGTATATTCCGAACTCATCCATCGGGCTGTGAAAACCACCCAGTCCATTTGCAAAACCCGTTGCTTTTCCGCAATGCTCAGCCATATATCTTTTTGGATTAACCCCTTTGCCGATCATATGGGGAAGACCATGACCGCGCAAATGGGGGCTGATCACATCGTCTTTCCGTAAAAAAGTCGTTCCACCAACGCCCGGCGCTTCACCGCCTTCAGCCGGATGATAAAAAGAGAGCAGCTTGCCAGTGGCCAACCACTTGACGGCTGCTCTGTCAAAAGCACGTGTCCGAACCAGATTGACGTATAACTTTAATAAATCCTCTTTTGTAAATTCCATGATTCTTCTCCTACTGATCTCGTTGAATGGTAAACTCACCAACCTTTAGAAATATAACCACCAGCCATTCCGAGTACTATTCGATGTTCGATGTATATTCTTGACATCACCTTATGGATTGATAGAGGAGTTGTCAAGGGTTAATCCACCGCTCTGACAAATGGCCCACTAAAAGGCATCAAGGCCTGCCGGCGACGGTTGTTGCTAGCCTTCAATCGGAACTAAGGGATCGTTCAAAAATAACTTCACATAATCTATTTGTAAAAGTCCTAAAAGTACTGGACATTTTGCAAACAGAATGTGAATTAGTTTTAGAGCCGACCCTGACTAACCGTTTGAAAGTCAAACGTGGTTTGACCGTTTAACATCCTGGTAATTTCGCATGACCGGGCTGAGTTCGCCAGGATGGATCGTTGTCGGGGACTCAATCTATCTTCCAGATTGAGTGTTACCAATAATGTGGTGTGCCATGGCCCTGTTTCGTCCACTTCCAGGTGGATGTTGACACTGCTGTTTTCAATCTGGATCTGCTTTGCTTCGGCGACCGCCGACAGAGTACGGACGATTCAGAACCCTAGAGCATCAACTACCAACTCGAAGGGGCAGGAAGCCAGGTTGACACCTGTTTCCGGAGGGAACAGCGCGAACGTCCGCTGAAAAACGCGGTTTCGCCGGGACAATTGCTGTTCGGAAGCAGGTGAGAACATGGTTTTACCTGAAAAATAAGCGGTGCTGAATTTATGTCATTCCTGAAGCCAGCCTGTTTTTATCTGTAGCCCTTAAAAGGGCCACCCCCTTCTGAGTAACACAGTCCGTCACCCCGGCAAAAGCCGGGGTCCAGGTCATATTTTTACTGGATGCCGGATCGGGGTCCGGCATGACCCTAGTAGAGAATGTGTTCTTTTAAAGATCAATCCTGGCGATCAGCCGGTTGTACTGCTTCCTAGGGGGGCTTTCCTCAAAGTCCTACCAGGCCTTCTTGCCCCATAGTTTGAATACCTTCAATAGAATCAGGATGAGCACGAAGATACCGGCAAAAATCCCCATTTGTTGATAGATATTCAAGCCCCATTTCCCTCCAAATACAATCACCAGCATGACAGGCAGGACGAAGAAATTGGCAAAGAAGGGATAGATACCAGTCTCCATTGCTGCCGTTGTTTTGAATTTGGGATCCACGATCCGCAACAACAGGAGTCCGGTGGAGATGGTTCCGGTATTGATCCCATACTGAACGCACATCCGTTCAAAAGCAGGTCCATCAACACGGCGCCCAAAATAAAGAACCATGAAGGATGTCCAGAGTCCACCGACAATTACAAGTATCAGCAGAGGGACAAGATATTCCCAGACGACCGACAGACTTACGGAGATCAGGGTTGAGGCTACCAACACATCAACACCAAACCCTGTAATGCGGTTCTGGGTCTCGCGATCCAGCAGGTGGGCAGATCCGGTTTTCTGCATGAAAACCTTGATCAGGACACCGGCGATCATCCCATAAAAGAAGAAAAATCCCCAGGTGGCAGAACTTATGGTGCCAAAGAATTGTTCAAAAACCCAGTAGCCGAAATAGGCCAACAGGTAGGCTATTCCCACGGCTCCACCCTGGAAAGCAAGTGAATCTACATTACCGGAGTGAGTGGTCTGCAGACCAACCGGTTCTTCAATCTGATCCTCCTGATACACCCCTCGCCTGAAATAGTCGGGAAGCTCGGCTTTTCCCATGGCGGAATACCCTTTACGAATACCCCAGTTGACAATAGGAACCCCCACAAAAAGCGCGAATACAAAACCGAAAGCCGCTACAGCCAACCCAAAGCTGATGGCATTGGTCAACCCGAATGACTCCCATGCCTTTCCAATGGCCAGCGCCTGGCCGGGTCCCTGGGTGAAGCCCAGCGGCAGGAAAAAACCGAAAAGCTGCGGAATACCAAATCCGAAAGCCCCCAGGATTATTACCAGCACGGCTCCGATAAATGCCTGGGATGCCATTGATGCACCATTTATACACCCCATCCAGAAAGCCCCTCTAAACACGCGTTTTGTCTGTCCACCGTCACCGGTATCCTTCGGAGCCCGGGTCAATCCAATGGAGATAAAAGAAATAATGAAGAAATGGTATGCGATGGTCTGGAACAACTCAACGTTTAGCGGGATCAACCCGGTATTCATCAAAATCATTCCCAGAATGCCCCCGATCATGCAGGCAGGGACCAGAAAACTCTGTAGCCCCTTGATTTTTGCCCTTAACCATACACCGACGAAGATGCTGATGCCGATATATCCAAAAGCCAGAAAGAAACTCATGTCAAATGGCGTGTTCATTTTTTCTCCTCTATTTTAACAGCACGATTATCTCTACTGAAAGGAACCACATCTTCGATGCTCCTCGAACGCTATTCGATATTCGATGAATATTTCAATGTGGAAACACCTTAAGGTTTGAAACAGGAGTTGTCAAGAAAATTTCGAAATTTCCAGCGGAGAGGGCAGGCCGGGGATTGAAAAATTTTTGGATGCGTTGGACTGGCGGAAACAGGGGAAGTGGATTGGGCACTGGTCGACGGTGTCGGACCCACCGGTCGTCGTTCAAACCAGGGCGAGTTGTTTCAGCAGCTAGAGGGGGTTACCGGAGGGAATCGATGAATTGATTGATAGCGAACGAGAAGATATCATCAAAGCGCTCACCAGCAAAGACCGTTGTTTCCAGTTTCTTGTATTGAGTCAGCCCCTGCAGCAAACTCGAAAACATGATCCCGGCGTACCGGGGATTCGTCTTTTTGAAGATCCCGGCTTCAATCCCTTCTGCGATAATTTTACGGGGTAGTTTCATTGGCTGGGCTGCCATTTCGTCAACTTCAACCTTTAGCTCAGGTTGAAACAGAATCTCCGGGGACGAACCGAAATAATTGATAATATAATAGTAGTTCCGATTTTTCAGGCTGAAGGCGAGGTAAGTCTCCGCCACAATCTGCAACTTGGCACCAGGATCGGAAACCCCTTTGATGGCCTTGCTTAGTTTCTGCTGCAATAGAGCAAATCCTTCTGCCTGAAGGGTAACAAACAGGTCTTCCTTGTTTTTGAAATAGGAATAAAGGGTGGCAACCCCCAGCTCTGCCCGTTTGGCAATCTGGTTCATGGAGGCACCATTCAGTCCTTTTTCATGCAACAACTCACGAGCAGCCCTGAGAATCATTTCGCGCCGGGCGTCTCGTTCTCTTTGTCTTCGTTCCTCTAATCCCACAGAATCTCTCGTTAATAGGGTACTGCAAGTTCTGGCACCACAGTGATGACCTGGCCGAGCCTTAATGATAACCGATTACCTGCGGGTTTCAGGGTGGAAACCATTCCAAGGATCAAGCTTTCTACTCACATTCGAAATGGCACCGGAGGTGAAGGGTATCTGAAACGCAGTGAGTAAGGCTCTCGAATAGTATCCGATGATGGTAAGGTACTTTCAAAAACCAACCCTGTCAAGAACACCAATGGATACCCGAAAGTGGTTAAACCGATGCCGGTGCCTGATACTTCCGAATCGGTGCACTGCCATCAATCAGGGCCACTCTATCCCCTGCGACCATCATTTGCTTTGATGCCGGATGGATGTCGACACCTTTCCCCAGATGCAAAAAAGACCTTTACATTTTTAATTTATCCGATTAATGTTTTATCGTCGAATAGTATTCGAAGCGACATAAGCGACAGGCATTGCAACAATCTGGTGAAGGGATTTCATTGCAGGAACACTGGTTGGCGCTTGGTGGATCAGATACCACCAGCCTGAATCAAAATCAATTCTAAGGAGATACCCTGGCAGGGACTTCTAACAGAAAGGGGATAGTAAATGAAAGCTGCAGTTTTTAGAAAAGGGAAGGGGCTGGTGATCGAAGAGCTTCCGATGCTTGAAATTGATGATGATCAGGTATTGATCAAGGTGGCCAACACCGGATTTTGTGGCTCGGATCATTCAATGGTTGAAAATGAAGGTGCACCGGATGGAACGGTGTTTGGTCATGAGATGGCAGGCACCGTTGTTGGAATGGGCACCGGGGTAAAAGGTGTTCAAAAAGGAACTCGTGTCATCCTGCGCCCCACATATTGTGATAGTTGTCCTGGCTGCCGCAACGGGCGGTTCCAGCTCTGTTCAAACAATAGGCGCTCTATTGGGATCGGCGATATGCCGGGCGGTTTTGGTGAATATGTCAAAGCGTATCCGCAAATGCTAATTCCGATTCCGGACGACGTAGATTCTCAAAGCGCTGCGCTTGCTGAAGCGTATGCCGTAGGGTTGCATGGGATAAACCTGACCGGAGCCACCGGGGGTTCTGTTTTGGTCATCGGTGCAGGAACGATTGGGCTGACTGTTGTCAAACTACTTAAAATCAAGGGATTCAACCCGGTTGTCGTTTCCGAACCTGTACCTGAAAAACGTGAACTGGCCCTGCAGTTCGGTGCTGATATTGTTCTCGATCCATTTAAGGACAATCTGGTGGCTGAGGCATTTCAGCTCAACAAGGGATGTGGATTTTCTTCCGTATTTGAGTGTTCAGGTCTCAAGTCCCAGTTGTCAGTGGCCATAGACCTTGCCGGACCGGGGGGAAAGGTATGCCTGTTGAGCGTGCTGCATGAGGATACATTGGTCAGTCCGACGAACCTTATGTTCAAAGAGCTTACATTGTTCTCCTCTTATGGCAATACCCATGCTGAAAACATTCAGTGCCTGAAATGGATCTCCGAAGGGGTTCTGGATCCGCTGCCCCTGATTTCTGACTGGTGTACTCTGGACGAACTTCCGGATGTATATCGTGACCGCATTAAAACCGGCAAGGCCACAAAGGTGATGCTGAAGATCGGTGAGGAGTTTTAGGGGGATTGACCCTTATGGTTCGTCTTTCATAAAATCATCAACATTCAAGAAAAGGGTAACACATGTATGAAGGGATGAAGGGAAAAACAGCTTTAATCACGGGTTCAGGGAAGCGGAATGGTATCGGTTTCGGTGTGGCTGAGCGCCTGGCATCACTGGGGGTGAACGTTGTCATCTCAGACGTGCTGGCACCCAAACAGGCTGATGAGTATGTCAGTTTTGGAACGATGGAGGGAATGAAGGAACTGGTTGCCGAATTGGAGAAGACCTATGCAATTCAGGCTACGGCTGTCGGATTGGACGTCTCTGACACCGAATCGATTGACTCGGCCATGAAGGTGATCCAGGAGAAATACGGCCGGTTGGACTACCTGTTCAACAATGCCGGGACGTCCTTTGGGGCCGGAACGGCGGTGCATGAATATGACGAATTCGCCTGGGTTAAAACCGTTGATATCAATTTCCACGGCGTCTTCCGGGTCTCCAAAGCAGCGGTTCGCTTGATGGGAGGTGGCCCAGGCGCCATTGTCAATGTCGCATCCAAGGCCGGCAAGTCACCTGCCCCATTAAACGGAGCCTATGCAGCGTCCAAGGCTGCGGTAATTATGTTGACCAAGGTGATGGCGTTGGAACTGGGACCGAAAAATATTCGCGTCAATGCAATCTGCCCCGGCTTAATCGAGACAGATCTGCAGGAGGGAAACGTCGCTCTGAAGGCCATGCTCTGGGAGATCGAAATTCCTGAGGCGAGGAAGCGAATGTCGGATATGGTGCCGCTGAAGCGAATGGGAAGCATTGAGGAAGTAGCTGATCTCTGTGCATTCCTGGTTTCTGAACGCTCTTCCTATATCACGGGGCAAGCCTTGAATATTGGTGGTGGATTATTGACCGAAGCCTGATGGGTCGGACGTGGACAAGCGCTCCGCCAGTTGCCGGCTGGCTGCACGCGGTAAAAAGCAGCCCGCATATCTTCCTTATACCAGGTGACAGGCAACCCAATGGTTAGGGAGGTATTCCTGCAAAAGAGGCTCTTCTTCAATACAGCGGGCAACTGCCAGTGGACATCGCGTATGAAAACGACAGCCTGAAGGCGGATTCATGGGGCTGGGGACATCTCCTTTCAGCGGAGCAGATGCGCCTTTTGTTTTGATGTCTATTGTGGGGACAGCTGCCAGCAGTGCTTTGGTATAAGGGTGTTTTACATTCAGAAAGAGAGAGCGGCGATCCGTCTTTTCCACAATCTTACCCAGGTACATAACGGCAATATCATCACATATGTGTTGAACAACCGCCATATCATGAGAGATGAATAGATAGGTCAGGTTGAGCTCTTTCTGCAACCTGACCAGCAGGTTGAGAATCTGCGCCTGGATGGCAACATCAAGGGCTGAAACCGGCTCATCACAGACGATGAAATCTGGATTGGGTGCCAAAGCCCTGGCCACGCAGATTCGTTGACGCTGTCCTCCGGAAAACTGATGGGGAAACAAGTTTCGTTGTTCGGGTCGTAATCCAACCAGCTTCAGCAGCTCCCCTACCCTATCGTGTTGTTCCTGCACGGTTCCGATTTTCAGGATTTTCAACGGTGACCTGATTATTTCCCCGGCGGTTGCTCGAGGATTCATGGAAGAGTAAGGATCCTGAAAAATAATCTGCATATTGCCTCTGAATCGCTGTAACTCCTTTCGATTCAATTGACAGACATCGTTATCTTTCAGGACGACTGAACCGGATGTCGGTTCAACCAATCTCAGCACGGATAAGGCTGTTGTGGACTTTCCACATCCGCTCTCCCCCACCAGGCCGAAGGTTTTTCCCCGTTCAATCTCGAAATTGATGCCGTCCACTGCGTAAACAACCTGGGGGGTGGCAAAGGGGTGCGGTTTGGACAACGTGAAATGGGTCTTCAGATTCTCCACTTTCAGCAAGGGTTGAGCACTCATTTGGCCTCCTCAACATACCAGCAGTGAGCGTAATGGTTATCCCCGAGCTGAATCTCTGGTGGATTTTCCAAATAACATTTTTCCATCACATAATCGCAGCGTGGGGCAAAAGAACAGCCAGCGCCCAGTTGACTCATGTCCGGTACCATCCCCGGGATTTCGTTCAGTTCTTTGCGTTCTGTCCCCGGGTCCTTCTTCAAAAAGGGAACACAGCTTATCAAACCCTGGGTGTAAGGATGTCGGGGGGTATCGATGATGTCCCGAACCATTCCCTCTTCAACTTTGCTGCCGGCGTACATCACCACCACTCTGTCCGCAAATTCAGCGATAACACTCATATCATGGGTAATGAGAATGACTGCGGTCCCCATCTCTGTTTGAATCTTTTGCAGAAGATCGAAAATCTGCGCCTGAATAGTAACGTCCAGGGCGGTCGTCGGTTCATCAGCGATCAGTATCTGCGGTTGACAGCAAAGCGCCATGGCGATCATGACCCGTTGTCGCATTCCGCCTGAGAGTTCATGGGGATATTGATGGATCCTGAGTTCCGGAACGGGGATGCCGACAGCTTCGAGTATCTGTATGGTTTTTTCTCTTGCCTGGGCCCGGGTTGCCGACTGGTGCCGGCGTATATTCTCGGAAACCTGGGTGCCAACAGTGAATACCGGATTGAGAGACGTCATGGGTTCCTGAAATATCATCGATATGTCATTTCCCCTGATGTCCTGCATGTGTTTTTCACTCAATTGCAGCAGATCAGTATCGTTCAGCAGGATCTGCCCAGCTGAAATATTGCCGGGAGGAACCGGAATCAGCTGCATAATGGAAAGAGCCGTCATGCTTTTGCCGCAGCCGCTTTCTCCTACAATCCCCAATGCTTCCCCAGGGTCCAGATGAAGATCCAGGTGATTGAGTACCTGGACATTGCCCTTCCGGGTTGAAAACTCGACGCACAGTCCCTTTACCTGCAATAATGGTTTCTGACTCATAACCGTCTCAATTTGGGATTCAGTGCATCGTTCAGACCGTCCCCGATCAGGCTGATGCCCAAAACGGTCAGAAAAATAGCAATTCCGGGAAAGGTGACCGACCACCAGGAATCCCAGATGTACTCACGGGATGAACCGATCATATACCCCCAGCTGTAGGCGTTCGGATCTCCCAACCCCAGAAAACTCAGGGCGGCTTCAAAGAGAATGGACACCCCGACGCTCAATGCCATGGTTACAATCAAAGGAGGCAGGGAGTTGGGGAGGATGATCTGCCACATGATGCGCAGGTTACTGGCACCCATGGCCCGTTCGGCCAACACATACTCTCTTTCTTTGATCTTCATAAACTCAGCCCGAGTTAAGCGGGCAATACCCGTCCAACTCACCACCGCTATCGCCAGAACGATCAGGTAGATGCTGGGTGAAAACAGTGCTACCAGTACCATGGCAAAAAGCAAGGCCGGTAATACCTGGAAAAATTCAGTAAATCGCATCAGCAGGTTGTCCACCCATCCGCCGTAGTATCCAGCCAGTACCCCGATGATTATGCCGATGATGACGGTGAAAGCCGTCGCTGCAAACCCGATAGCCAGGGTGACGGAGGCGCCGTGGATGATACCGGCCAATATGTCCCGACCTAGATAATCCGTCCCCAGCAACAGCTCCTCCCCGGGCGGAGACATAGGAGCACCCACCAGATCGAAAGGATCGACAGGATAAACCAGCGGACCTAAGAATGCTGTCAAGACAATAAAAACCCAGAGTACCAATCCGAATACAGCGGCTTTATTGGCAATAAACATCCGCCATACTTCCATCAGGGGACGGTCCGGAACAAAGACTGCTTCTGCAGGCTGCAACGTGGTCATAGTTATCCCTATTTAATACGTGGATCTAAAATCCGGTAGGTAAAGTCAGTGAGCAGGTTGGCCACAACAACCATCAGAGTGGAAAAAAACAGGATGCCCAACAGCAGGGGTTGATCCCGCCGGAGAATCGAATTGAAAGCCAACCGCCCGATCCCGGGCCAGCTGAATACGGTTTCAACGACTACAGCTCCGGCGATCAGTCGTGAAAACTGCAACCCGGCCATGGTGACTACCGGCAACATCGCGTTTTTCAAGGCGTGTTTGTACACCACCACTTTTTCGCTCAACCCCTTGGAACGGGCTGTTCGGATATAATCTGATCCAAGAACGTCCAGCATGCTGGCTCGTGCCAGGCGGCTGTATACAGCCAGATATATGGCGGCCAGTGTGATTGACGGCAGGATCAGGTGTTTAGTGACATCCCAGATATAACCCAGAGTTGATCCCCTGAAACCAATGCTACTCATACCGGCGGCTGGAAAGATGGGAAAATAATAGGAAAAGGAGATCAGAAGCATCAATCCAGTCCAGAAGACCGGGGCTGCATAAGCGGACAGGGAAAATATTGTTACCACATGATTGAACAGGCTGGTCGGTTTCTGGGCGGCAATAATGCCCAGTACCGTGCCGATTATTAATGACAGAAGGAACGATGTCGTCACCAACAGCAGACTGGCCGGCAGGTGATCGAGGACTATGTCTGTCACCGGCACGTTGTGGGTGAATGACATTCCCAGATCCCCTTGTGCCATTTTACCGACGTATTTGACCAACTGCGTGAAGAGACTCTGATCCAGTCCATATTCGGTCCGCATTTCGGCGATCAGTTCCGGTGTGGCACCGCCCATATCCCCGACCAGTGCGGTCACCGCATCACCTGGAGCCATGTGAATCAACATGAAATTCAGCACAACGACCGCCAGAAGCAGAACCAATGCGTAAAAAACTCGCTTCAGGTAAGAGAGGATGGTTTTCATTATCAGCCTAACATAGGTCCCCGTTCTGCAGTGCGCTTATTCAGAACGGGGATGTTATTGTGTTATTGGATGCTTGCTTGATTAAGGAGCCTGTCCGTTTTTCCAGTACATCTGTTCATAATGGGGACCAAATATACCGAATTTAATATTCATCAACTCTTTATTAAATCCGATATAAAAGGCATCCTCAACCGTGAAGTAGACGGGGAGGTCTTCCGCCACAATTTTCTGGAACTCAGCGTATATGGCCTTGCGTTTATTCACATCGTTTTCCACTGCTGCTGCATTCAACAACGCGTCGACTTTTTTATCTACGTAGCCGGCGGTGTTCGTCCAGACTCGGTGTTTGATATTGGTAGACATGAACAGGCGGTGAACGCCGATAACTGGATCGCCCCAACTGAAATAGTTACTTGTGGTCAAATCGTGTTTCCACTTGGCCAGGGTCATATACCAGTTCATGAAATCGGCCGGGGCTTTCAGGTTGATCTTGATCCCGATTTTTTTGAGCTGTGGTTTTGAATATTCGGCGATCATCTTATGTTCATGTTCAATAACCGGCACCGGCATGTATGTCATACTGAGGGAAAATCGCATACCATCGGAACCCCTGGCATAACCGGCATCATCCAGCAACCGGTTGGCTTTCTCCAGGTTGACTTTATACGGGTTAACCTGGTCGGTATAATGCGGACTGGACGAATGAATAGGTCCGGTGCTAATGCGAGTTAACCCCCGATGCAACTTCTGGGTGATGAAATCCCGGTCGATGGCGTAGGCAATGGCCTGCCGCACCCGTTTATCCTTGAGGTATTTATTGCGGAGATTGAACTCGATGTAATTGAGCGATCCGATACCTTGAGTACCACGAGAGGTGACGAAAAGACTCTTATCTCTCCTCATCCTGGTCAGCATCTGTGGGTCACCTACGGTCAAGTGACTGATTTCTCCACGTTTTACAGCAATCAGGGCGCTACTGGGGCTACCGACTATTTTGCCGATAAAGCGGTCGAAATAAGGTTGTCCGGGACGCAAGAACTTATCGAACCGCTCCAGGATATAACTTTTTCCGGGGTTGTATTCTGCCACCTTGAAAGGTCCTGAACCAATGGCTTTGACATTTGCCGGGTTTTTCCGAATGGGTCCATTGTGTTCTCCATACACGTGTTCCGGCAGAATCGGCATCAAGGGAAGGGACAAAGCAATCATCAGGGCTGGATGCGGCTTTTTCAGTTTAAAAACGACTGTGTATTTGTCCGGTGTTTCAACCCGATCCACCGAACCAAACATATAGGGGCCAAATGGATGATTTTTCTTGGTCACGTTTAGGGAAAAAGCCACGTCCTTCGAGGTGACGGGTTTTCCATCGTGAAAGGTCGTGCCTTCATGCAGGTAGAAGGTATAGGTCATCCCATCGGAAGAGATTTTCCAGCTTTTAGCCAGATACGGTTCCGCCTCCCACTCTTCGTTGATATTCACCAGGCCTACAAAAATTCTTGAAGCTGGGGTTTGAAGATCAGTGCCCGACTTAATGGCGGCGTTGAAATGGGGCGGAAACTGACCGACAGGGAAAATATAGTCACCACCACGCTTCGGAGCTGCGAAACTGGTACTGGACAGCAACAGAGCAGTAGCCAACATTACCGCCATTTTTCGGAAAAATCTGATACGCTTCTTCATCGGTCTCTCCTTTTGATATTTAAAAACCAACCAGAAAAGGGTGCAACCCCAATCAGGAAAACATTTCAATCCGATCTGAACCTATATAAAACAGCTTCGAGCAACAGTCTTAAGCCTGCCCGGGACAGCAGTCGATCTAACAGCAACCTGACAGTCAATCCGTTATCCCTTATGCTTCTTTCAATCACTCTGGCGAAGGTGGAAGTTCAGGAAAAAGCTCGAGTCTCAAAAACTCGGGCAGGTCAACCAGGAGGACCCACTCCCGTAATTCGCGCAGGAATACCTTTGCCTCCCTACCAATATGCGTCAACCCGTTAAGGTCCAGAGCAACCTCTACTGAAGGCAAAGACACCTGATGTTTCAGACAAACCTCTCGCAGGATCGGTAAGGTCTCATGGGTGAGTTGCCCCTCCACCTGTATCACGACCCGATTGTCCGTTGGATATTTCTCTTCAATAAAAATCATGGTTGTCTACCTCCTTCTTCAACTTGCTTAACAGCAATCATCATGCCCGCAGGCATCTTTTGACAAAAGGCGAATAATAACAAAATGGTTCCCCAGAGAAGAAGGTGTTGCCGAGCTGTTATTGATATGATATGACGTTTATAAACTATATTTCGTTAATTTCAGGCGGGCCAGTTTTCCAATCTCCGGCTCGCATTTACTGAAGAATGAAGTCATGAATCCATCCCGCACCAGCAACAAACATAACAATCCAGAGAGTCGGCGACATATGGAACCAAAAAAATTGATGGCCATCGCGTCACAGTTCGAAACCGAGTTTTCCATAGACTGGCTGCTCGAACTGACCGGAATGAAGGCGACGACTGTTCTGGGATTTTTAAACCAGTATCTTCAGTCAGGAGTCCTGTCTGAAACAGAGGCGGGCTGGTTCCGTTTTAAAAGCCAGAAAGAGCAAAAAGCCTTTCGCAACTCTTTGACGAAAAAAGAAGCAGAGGCATCACAAAGCCGGATGCTCTCCATTCTGACAAAGGATTGGCAGCATGATGAAAAAAGCCTGGAGATCCTCTCCGGATACCTGCTGAAGGCCGTCAATGATATCGATGGCTGCCGATGGCTGATCATGGCATCAGCCCAGTACCACAAGCGTGCGATGCACCAGGAGTCAATAAATTGCCTGGTCAAGGCCCTTGATGACCTGTACCCGATCAGGGGTGATGAGGCGGACCGCCTTTACATTAGAGCGGCCGGTCATTACTTTGATGCCGCCCTGGCCAGAGGAGAGTCAAAATGGTCCAACACCATGCTGAAGGAGGCCATCAGGCGAACAGAAGCCATCAGCGACAAAGGCATGCAAGCGGTGATGTATATGCACATGGCCGGTCACCAATGGCAGAACGGAAACGCAACAGGATTTCACAACTATTTTGAACTGGCAAAATGCCTGATGGAAGAGATCTCTGACCCTAAATATATCAGGGCAATCGAATCTTTTTGCGTCATGTTTTACTGCTGGCAGGGACTAAATCGGGAGACGGTTGAAACATACGAAAGACTGGTTCAGGATGTGGACAGTATGTCCAATGACTCTTTGCCCTTGTACGCCACCACCATGGCAGCCTGGGCATATATCAGCCTCGGAAATCTGAACCAGGGCCTGGGAATGCTCGACGCCATCTGCTCACATTCCCTTAAAATCAATCGTCCGGATAATTTTGCCTTCGCTGTTTACTATATCTCTCAGGCCATGCTCAGTGTCGGGCGAACCGAAGAGGTTCACCAGTTTTTGACAAATCTTAATATCGAAGAGAATCAAAGTCTTGATCCAAGGATCCGACAGGATATCGCCCTGCTGCACGCTATGGTCCTCTTTGAGAAGGGGGAGCTTGAAAAATCAAAAGCTGGTTTACGAGGTTACCTGGCAAGGGTGTCAAATTTCAAGACTGTCCCCTACTCCTCTTACAAGTGTTTACTTAAATTTTGCTGGGTCATCGAACAGGGAGACCTCCCGCCGGTGAAAGGTCTGAGTCTGGAAGATGTGATCGAATCCGGGTTTCTGAAGTTGAATGTTCATTTTGAGGCAATGGCCTATCGGTATCAAGCCTTATTGCAAAACAAACAAGGTGCTTCAACCACAACCGTCCTGGCAACGTTGAACCGATCCCTTGAATATGGCATAAAGTCCGGATATGTCCTGGCCCTTGCCGATACGAAGATTGAAATGGCCCGCATGCTTCTCAAAACCAGTGATAGGCAAAAGGCCAGGAAACTGGCCAGAGAAGCCGCCAAAGACATCATGCCTCACAAAGACCTGTCATTTCCAGGTGACCTCAAGTTTTTGATCGGGGATATGGCTAGAAAGGACAATCTGCTAATTGAGATTCTGCGGCTGGCACAATCAATCAGCACAACCCGAGAAAGTGATGATATCATTAAGCAAATCATTTTAACGGTTATCCAGATCACCGGCGCTGAGAGGGGGGCTATATTTTTATTTAAAGAGGGGCAATTGGCATTCGAATTAAAGGCCGCCAAGAATCTGACCGCCGATGACATTACCCAACCGGAATTTGCTGACTCCATGGGCCTCATTCGCGAAACAGCCAGCAGTAAACAGGGAACCATAAAAAAGCTGAACCTGGACCGTTCAGTCACCTATCACAACTACCACCATATTCGATCCTGTGCCTGTATTCCAATGATTGTCAAAAACAAGGTGGTCGGCGTGTTTTATTTTGATAACCATTTCCTTGCTTCTGCTTTTCGTAAAAAGGATCTCACCATGTTCTCATTTTTTGCCTCACAGGCAGCCATTGCGATTGACAATGCGGAAGCGTATGGCGAGGTGAAACGGCTCAACCTCAAGTTGGATAAGGAAAACCAGTATTACAGGGAACAACAACTGAACAGCTTGCATTACAAGAATTTCATAGGCGAGAGCACAGCCATCAAAGAGGTGCTTGGCAAAATCGAGAAGGTCGCAGATACCGATACCATTGTTCTTATTACTGGAGAAACGGGAGTTGGAAAGGAACTGGTCGCCGGAACCATCATGGACAACAGCTCCCGTTCGGAGCAACCCTTTATCCGTGTGAATTGTAATGCCTTCAGCGAAAACCTGATCGCCAGTGAGTTGTTCGGGCATGAGAAGGGGGCCTTCACCGGAGCAGACCGGCAAAGGGCTGGTCGTTTCGAACTCGCGAACAATGGAACCCTGTTCCTGGATGAAATTGGGGACATTCCGCACAAGGTGCAACTGAGGCTGTTACGGGTCCTTCAGACCCAGGAGTTTGAACGAATAGGTGGCACACAGACATTGAAGTCCAATTTCCGCCTGATTGCCGCTACCAATCAAAACCTTCAAAAAAGGGTAAAAAGCGGTCAATTTCGTGAGGATCTTTACTTTCGGTTGAATGTTTTTCCCATTCATGTTCCGCCATTAAGAGAAAGGAGTGAGGATATTCCCTATCTGGCTCATTTTTTCCTGCGGGAATTTGCCAAAAAATCAGGAAAGCCGTTCTCAAAGATTCTTGATTCAGAAATCCAGAAAATGCTGGTTTACAGCTGGCCGGGAAATGTCCGCGAACTACAGAATGTGATTGAAAGGGGGATTGTTTTGAGCACGGGGTCGGTTTTCAGACTTCCAAAACTTGAAAGTCATGAGGATAGTACCGGGTATCAGTATTACGGAGAAACACTGGCTGATATCGAGCGTTACCATATTCTGGCGACCCTGGATAAAACGGCAGGCAAAATCAGTGGCTCCGGCGGTGCCGCTGAAAAACTGGGTCTGCACCATAACACCCTGCGGTCTAAAATGGGGAAACTGGGCATCAAGCGACAAACCGGACATAAATAGGTGAACCACTCTAAAGGTCGTGGAGTGAGAAAATAAATCGCCGAAATCGCATTGTTGCTAAAGTGGATCTGATAAAGCCTTTATAACTAATACTTGTCGTTTGCTGACGGGTAAATATCAAAATGTGCCTCATTTTGTTTTGAACCGTCAGAGGCTTATTTTCAGCTATAAGCGTTTTAAAAACAAATGATTGACAAAATAGACGCTAAGCAATAGGTAATTTATACCGAACGTGCGAAATAAACTCTTCTCCTTTTCAAATCTGCAAGTCCGGCTTTCAGGCGATGCCGACTGCTCGACACAACACATGGGGAAAAAATAATGCAGAAAAAAACGGAAGATACATACGATGTTATCGTTGTCGGTAGCGGTCCTGGGGGTGCGACAACAGCCAAGGAACTATCAAAGAAGGGAAAGAAAGTGTTGCTTCTTGAAAGGGGACCGGATGTCAAACTCAACGGATCGCTCAGGCAATATATCAGGCACCAGCTGGTGCCATCAAAGAGTCTTCTGGTGACCGGGCAGATGGTTGGAATGGTTCGCGGGATTATTACCGGGGGCAGTTCTACCTTTTACTACGGGACCTGCTTTGAAATACCACATAAAATGTTTCAAAAATATGGCATCGATGTTTCCGCTGAGGAGCAGGAGGCTAGAGCGGAACTGCCCATTGCGCCCTTAAAGAGCGAAATGATAACGCCTATGGCCAATCGGATTATGGCAAGCGCCCAAAGTCTGGGACTCGACTGGAATCCATTGAACAAATTCATGTACCAGGACCGGTGGCAACCCGGTACCCCTTTCGGATACTATGGCGACCCCTACAACATCAAGTGGAGCGCACGCATGTATGTTGAAGAAGCTGAAAAAAATGGAGCTCAAAAAATAAACAGTGCAAAAGTCAATCGGGTGATCATTGAAAACAACCGGGCCATAGGCGTGGAGTACCGTCATGCGGGAAAGCAACACCAGGCATTTGCTGCCAATATAGTGATTGCAGCAGGCGGGATCGGCTCTCCGGTTGTGCTCCGAAACAGCGGAATACAGAACGTTGGCCGCGATTTTTTCTTTGATCCACTGCTCTCTGTTTGCGGGGTGGTTAATGATATTCGTGCTGAAGCAGAAATTCCCATGTCTGCTGGTGTTCACATGAAGGATGATGGATATATGATGACGGACATGTCGCTGCCCCCGGCCCTCGATGGTTTCTTTTCAGTGGGCAGAGGGCGGATTCATCGGGCGTTTTCCCAGAAAAAAATGTTAAGGATCATGGTTAAAGTTAGAGATGACCTCGGTGGGGAGATCACGGACCGTGAATTAATTCGCAAGCGTCTGACCGGGCCGGATTTTGAAAAGCTGAAGAAGGGGGAAATGAAGGCGCGGGAGATTCTCCGACATGCAGGTGCTAAAGGCATCTTCAAAACTGCTTATCTGGCTGCCCATCCCGGGGGATCAGTGAAAATTGGAGAAGCGCTGGATTCCAATTTGAAGACAATCAAATACGATAACCTGTATGTGTGTGATTGTTCAGTGATTCCAGAAGCCTGGGGATTGCCGCCGACAATGAGTCTAATTTGCCTCGGAAAACGGTTGGCCGGTCATCTGGTTGAAAAACAGTGAACAGTGGCGCAGGGATTTCAGATCAAATGCTGAAGGGTGTCGATCATGAAGCCTATCACAAAAAGTTGCTGAATAAGTGTCTTGAGCTGTTCAGTGCGAAAGTCTACCCAATTTCGTGATGGTTCATATGGAAAGCGCTCCCAATATTAAAGAGTAAAAATGAAAACACCAACATCAAATGAAAATCACAGGCTTTTTTTGAACTTCATAAAATTAGCGTTGTCGACAGACGAGGTTCAGAATACGACAAGGTTTATTTCCGCCGAGGTGCTACAGAGCTGGTCCGATGAAAGTTGGGTCAAAAAACGGATCGCAAAAAGGATTCAAAAGAAGCTGCAGAGGTCTCTGCAATCGCAGGACAAGGATTTTCAGACAGAAGTTGTCTCATTTCTGGAGGAGCACAACCTGATTCCCGTCATCTTAAAACAGATTCCACAAGGACTGAACGGGGTTATCGACATATCACTGGCCTTGTTGCAAAACCTTGAATCATTGTCGGCAGAGGAGAAAACGGAACTGCTGGGTGCAATGCTTGATAAATCGACCCTGTTTAAGTCTGGCCAGTTACTGACCGGAATTGCAAAATTTATCAATGAGATTCACGGTGAATCCCCGACCTTCTTCACCGAAAAGATGACCCCCCATTTCAGTCAATGGCTCGAGCATACCGATTTTGGAGAGTTAAGAGAAGCCCTGGAAAACTCAGAAGAGGACGTTATCGCTCTAATGGCGGCTGCCAATGATGTCTTTTCAGAGTCACCGGCTAAGATGGTCTGCCTGTATTCATGCCTGCCAATTTTGATGAATATCGGCACAGCGGGGCTGTCACACAGCCTGACCGTGCAAAACACGATGGCCCCTGAAATGTTGGCAGATATCCTCTGCTCCCTGATCAAGGATATTAAGCCGGAAACAATAGCGCTCCTGCTGAATGAGTCCAACGAGCTCTCAAGAAAAATCCTGACAGGTGGCGCTTTGCTCAGCGAAAGCGGGAGTTCAAAGTTAGCGACAGTTCTAGCGGAAAAATCCACGGCTGTTCACAAAGAACTCGATTCAAACTTGAAGGTCAAGGCCGGAGACATGTTGGCTAAAACCAGGGAGCAGTATGCCACGGCACTGGTTGAGTCCTTAAAGCACGACCCGGACCAGGCCGCGGCCTACTTCCGGCATCTGATCAAACCTCTTGTTGCCGCTCCAAAGGCCTGGAATAGAAATATCGCCCTCGTCGAAGATCTGCTGACCGATGAGCAGATCGCGGAAGAGGTCGCCAGGGGGTTGGCGGATATTGACGTCCAGGAGCTGGCGGATACGGCCAATCGGATTCTGACGATGGTAAATAGCATCTCACCACACCTATCGGCAAAAGGAATCAATCCAATAGCCCAATTTGCGGCATCTCTGGATGTCTATGAGCTGTCCGAAACCGTCAAAATGTTGACGGATGATACCGTAAAATCTCTTAAGCCGATTGCCAATGAGATCATGCCGCATCTTGTCAGAGGGGTGACCGAACTACTCCGACCAGAGAGTGATCAGAAAAATATCGAACTTGAGACCGCTCTGGCTGAATTCAGAAGCGTTCTGTTTGCGGAGGAGGCGTAGTGAAAGCAACCGATTTTATTGACATAGCAGCCGTTCTGGATAACCAGTATCTTCAGAAATGGAAAGCCGACGGAAACAAAGTAGTGGGATATACCTGTTCCTATCTGCCGGATGAAATTCTGCATGCCGTCAATATACTGCCCTATCGAATACGAGGCATCAACACCACATCAACGATGATCGGCGATACCTATTTCGGGCCCTTTATCTGCAGTTTCCCAAAATGTGTTCTCCAACTGGCAGGCGAAGGACAATACGACTTCCTGGACGGCGCCATTATCACGCCTGGATGTGACTCCATAAGACGTTTAGATGAATGTTGGCGAAAAACCGGAGAGGACTATCCGAATGCGGCACCGGACTTTTTCCACTATTTCGGAGTTCCCCACAAAATAGTGGATTATAGCCTGGACTGGTTTATTGATGAAATCAGGGACCTGATAAGCGCCATCGAAAAGCACTTCAAGGTCAAACTGGAAGCGGATCGTCTACGGGAATCGATAAAACTGTATAATAACAGCAGAAAACTGACCGCAAAGCTGGACCAGTTGAGAATCCAGGACAACACTGTGCTATCGGGTACTAATGCGTTGGCGGCCATCCTCGCAGGAACAGCTTTACCCAGAGAGACGTACAACATGCTTTTGGAGGAATTTCTAAGTGATGTTGAACATTCAGAAATAGACTCAAAAGGGAAAAAGAGAATCATGTTGATCGGCAGCATGGATGACAGTGTTGAGCTGGTTCAGACAATTGAAGGTGAGCGGGCGATCATCGTCGCAGACAATCTCTGCTTTGGTCCCCGGCAGAACTTCGATTTTGTAGAAGAGACCGAAGATCCCATCGCCGCATTGGCAGAACGGTATTTGCGACAGAGCGATTGCCCTAGAATGTTCGGATTATATAAGGAACGGCTTGAAACAATTATGAACAGAGTAAATGACGCAAAAATTGATGGTGTGATCCTGCAGAATATCAGGTTTTGTGATCTACACGGATCTGAAAACGGTCTCCTGGAAAGAGATCTGGAAGCTGTTGGCATTCCCTGTCTGAAACTGGAAAGAGAATACGGCCCCATGCTTGAAACTGGACGCATCAGAATGCGGTTGGATGCCTTTATGGAGAGATTAAGCAGATGAGAAAAGAAATCATGGAGTATGATTTGGATTGGACGCTCGGGAGCATGATGAACAATGCGGCTAAACTGTCAAATAGTACCGATAAAGAATTGGCGTACCTTCTTAAATATATGCCGACATTCAGCGAGCTACCCGCACTCTTTTCGGCATTCGGAGATGCCGGGACCGCCTTTTTTGAAATGGCCGGGACTTACATGAACAATATTCTAACCGCTAAAGAGAGAGGGAAAAAAACAGCCATTACAACTTTCTGCCTCTCCCCCGCCATTTTGTATGCGATGGATGTTGTTCCGATTACATTGGAACTTCTTACGGTGATGGGTACCGTCATGTGGAAAAGAGGGACCGCCGACTACCTGGATTTTTGTATTGAGGCCGGCTTCACCGAGACCTCCTGCTCGTCCCAGCGGGGGTCCCTGGGGGCCTACCTGGCCGGTTTGGGCGTGGATATTGATTTCGTTGTGAATGATTCTCCAGGTGTCTGCGATACAAATGCCAACGCCTTCGCTTTTGCGGCCGCCTATCTCGATAAACCGTTTTTTCAATTGAACATGCCTTCCGACCTCACCAGCAAAAGGGCAACCGATTATCACCGCAAAGATTTCAAGGCCATGATCGATTTTATTGAGGATCAGACCGGTACAAAGCTGAACCAGGATAAACTCCGGGAAATACTGGAAGAAGTAAAAATACAGGAAGAGCTCATCGGTGAAATTGAAGAACTGCAAATGCTGACGCCCAATCCATCACCAGTTGAATTCTCTTTTTTAGTGTATTCAACCCGGTTTCTGTTTTCAGGCTCAAAAGAGGGCACGAAAGGACTGAGAGTGCTCCTGGAACAGATCAGGGAAAACGCAGCCAAAGGCATCAGCGGTCTGGCGGGAGGCGTCGAAAAAAGCAGGGCCCTGTTCTGTTATATTGATCACTACACCACTGATATGCGGTTCTGGAAAATGCTGAATAAAAATGGGGTGACACATCTTGGTAATATTCTGGGAAGATCATGGTATGAAGAGTCGCCACTCCCCCAATACAAGGGAGACAGGGATGAATCGTTTTCCATTGATACCTCAGACATGGAGGCAATGATCGATACCATGGGGGCCATAAACGCCCGCATGCCTATGATCAAATCAATCAGAGGACCCTACGACGATCCGCACATGTGGCTGGACGATAATCTAGCCCTCGCAAAAATGTACAATGTCGATTTTATCGTTTACAGTGGCACGCCTGGCTGTCGCAATACCTGGGGAATGGTGAAACTGTTCGCCAGGGATACAGAAAAACACGGTTATCCCACCCACTTGATGTATTCAGACGCCTTTGACGACCGGGTTGAGTCATGGGAAACCACCCAATCACGATTTGAAGAGTTCTTACAGGTCAGGAGGCTGGTATGATGATTACGGGAGGGTGTGATGTTGGATCGCTGACGTCGAAAGGCGTTTTGATCAAGGATAACCGTGTCATCGGATCGGAGATTATCAAATCAAAAGTAAAACCGCAGGAGTCTGCCGATGCGGTTATGTCGGCCGTGCTTGAAAAATGTGGCCTTAGTCGGGACGAAGTCCAGTATTGGATCGGGACCGGTTACGGTAGAGACAAAATCAATTTTGTGGATGAGACCCTCTCTGAAATAGCCTGTCATGGAAAAGGTGCAAAATGGCTGCTGCCGGCAACACGAACCGTGATTGATATCGGCGGGCAGGATGCAAAAACATTTAAGATTGATGAAAACGGCCATGTCGAAAGATTTATTACCAATGACAAATGTGCCTCAGGCACTGGACGCTTCCTTGAAGTGATGGCCAAAGTGTTGGGATTGGAGATGGAAGAGATGGGACGCCTGTCCGCAAAGGCTGCTTCACCCGTCACTTTTGCCGCCAGTTGCACCGTCTGGGCACAGGCGGATGTGATTAAATACCTCAATTCCGGATATAACATCGAAGATATTGCCGCAGGTATTAACAACGCCATGGCAAATCGAGTGGCTGTTCTGGTCAGTACCATTAAAGCGGAAAAAGAGATCTGTATGACCGGTGGTGTCGCTAAAAATGCAGGCGTGGTGAATGCACTCGAAAAATTGATCGGGCAGAAAATCAGAAGAATCCGCAAAGAGGACCCACAACTGGCTGGAGCCATCGGCGCCGCTCTGTATGCCGGAGAAAAACTGAAACAGGAGAAACCCATATGATTGTTGCAGGGTGTGATATCGGCTCTCTGACGGCCAAGGCAGTCATTTTGAAGGACGGAGACATTCTGTCTACGGCAATTCAGAAGGTGAGCCCGAAACCGGAAGCATCTGCAGAAATGATAATGAACACGGCTCTGGGAAAAGCGGGCTTAACCATGGACGATCTCGATTTTTCAGTGGGTACCGGTTATGGAAAAGACCGGATCTCTTTTATCAATCAAACTGAGTCGGAGATATCCTGCCATGGTAAGGGTGCCTGGAGGAGCGACAACTCTATTAGAACCGTGATTGATATCGGTGGACAGGATGCAAAAAGTATTAAACTGGATGAGCAGGGAAATGTGACCCGGTTTATGTATAACGATAAATGTGCATCCGGCACTGGCAGGTTTATTGAAATCATGGCGGAGGCCCTTGAACTGGACATGGCGGAAATCAGCTCCCTGGGACTAAAATCCCAAAAAGAACTGCGGCTTTCCAATCAGTGTGTGGTGTTTGCCGAAACAGAAGTTATATCATTGATCAATGAAGGCCACGAGTTGCCGGATATTATCAATGGATTGAATTTCGCTTTGGCAAGCCGTGTGGCAGCCCTGGCGCAAAGTATCATTGTGGAGGAAAACGTTGTCATGACTGGCGGCGTGGCCAAAAATGCCGGAGTATACAAAATGCTGGAACAAAATCTGGGTGTTTCGTTTCTGCAGCACAATGTTGATCCACAAATCAATGGTGCTTTGGGGGCCGCATACTATGCCGAAGAAGCATTGAAAAAATCACCTCGGTCTTAAAGGGATATCATGCGGCTTTTTGACGAGGCCATCGGCGATATTGGTCGGTTTGTCAAAAGAAAGAGAGATAAGGGACCGTTCTGGCAAGCTGAGGCTGACATACCGGCTTCCTGGCCCCGGGCCGACCACAACAATATTGTTCTAAAGTCGGATACCGGACTGGAATTGGGCGGTCCCGGTACTGAATCCTTATCCTTTCTGGTTTGGACAAATAATCCATCGCTGGTATCAGATCATAAAATTACCCTGGTGGGCGCTGATCTTGGCGAAATATCACAGCCCACACTTCCTTTCGGCAAAGTGGTGATCGTCGCTGGTCATGATTTTGGCCCCGAAAACACCCATGAACGCTTCCGGGAAATGGATCTTCTGCGCTTGGATTTAGCGCTGAAAGGTTATATGGTACGCGGTGTTTCACAGGAGCTGAAGGAGTGGAGCCGGATCAGCAGGGAAGCGCTGAACAACGGTTTTTCCGTTGCGACTCTTGGCAGCGCCTTGATAGACAAATATAAGGAACTTGATTATATAACTGCAGCAGAGGTGCTTTTTGTCTCATCCTCGGCCGAGACCATCAACGAGCTGAGACCAACTGGCGAAAAGGTAAGAGACACCATTAGTGCCATGCGTAAGATGATTGAGGAACTGTCATATGATTGTGCAAATTGTGATTTTCAGAAGATTTGCCAGGAGATCGATGATCTCAAAATGTTAAGAAAATCGCTGATAAAACCCAAATAAAATGGAAACAAACAATAAATCTCCACAAATCTTTGCCGTCTGCGGAAAAGGTGGTGTTGGCAAGACCTGTATCAGCGCTCTATTGGTAAAGAGTCTCAGCAGGGACAAATCGAAGAAAATACTGGCCATAGATGCTGACCCGTCAGTGGGCTTGTCGTACCCCCTGGGAATCCCTGTTTTCAAAACCGTAGATCAAATCAGAAATGATCTGATTTCAACATATGAAAATGGTGACCGTCGGGATAAATCCGAACTCAAATCATGGTTGGATTACGACTTGTTTGATGCTTTGCAGGAGAGAGAAAATATCGCCTTCCTGGCAATCGGAAGACCGGAAACAGAGGGCTGCTACTGCAAGGTGAACAGCCTTCTGAAAGAGACTATCAGAGAGATATCAAACGGATTTGATTTTGTAGTCATTGATGCGGAAGCGGGTGTCGAACAGATAAACCGGCGGGTTATGGAAATGGTGACCCACCTGATTCTGGTAACGGATGTCTCTGCCAGGAGCCGTCATATTGTACATACGATAGAAGAACTGGCGCGGAAAACAGTTTCTTTTAAAAAGGCCGGTGTTCTCTTCAATCGTGTTCAAAATCCAGCGGATCTCGATTCCATCCTGGCTGATTTCCGTCTGCCCGTCATCGGCACCCTGCCTGAGAGCGAACTTATCCGACAATTTGATAAGGATGACCGGAATTTTTTCGACCTCCCAAACTGTGAAGTTGAAACAATGCTTCGGAAAGATATTGACGCATTTTTCCTGTGAGAATCAAGGGGACATTTCTGCGTCAGGAGCAAGCACGATATAATATCACCACCCGATCTGAGGTGGCATACATTTCCATGAACAATACTTCTTTTCCCTGGTAAACAAACCCAATGCTATCTGGATGGCTTTTAACAGCTTCTTGAAGCGCTCCGCCAATTAATCCTAAAACAGGTCCCCTTTTCTCGACAACCATTCACAATTCTGATAAACCGATTTTAACATCAATTCAGCGGTCTAACCCTTTGCTGATTGCTCCTAAAGAATAAAAGAAATTCTATTAAATCTAACTTGTTTGTGAGATCTGTTATGACACCTATTCCAGTAAGAATTCATTCGGGCGTTCCTGAGGAAGTAACAGCGACTCGGGGAGATCATGAAAACGCTGTGAAAATCTCATGGAAACCGGTTAAAGGGGCAAGTGGATACCTGATTTTCAGATCAAAAAATATCTCTGGTCTCTATCTTCCGCTCAAAAAAGTTGGGAAGGAAACCGGCTATGTCGATCAAAGTGTAAAACCGGGAGTGTATTACTGGTACAAGGTTCACTCAATCAGAAAACTCAGCATCAGCAAACCCGGGAAAAAGGTTCAGGGGTGGGGGCGTATGCACATGCCTGGCGGAAGCGAGTCGTTGATCAGCCTGATCATGCGCCTTTTGAAATCAATACCCCATTTTCGAAAAACCAAGAGCGAGGCGATAAAGCGACAGCAAGACCTGCCTGCGTCAACGGATGTGACACACCTGGTACCGCCAAACGAGGTCATTTTTAATTGGGTACAGGAACTCTGCGATCCTCCGCACAGGCGCATTGGCTCCCCCGAAAGTTTAAAAGCGGAAACCTATCTCATGGCTGAATTTCAGCGTATCCTGGGAAAGGAGAATGTTTTTAAAGACCAGATTCCGTGTGATGTCTATCACGCAGAAGAGTGGGGGCTTGACATCGAAAAAAACGGCAACATGGAAAAGGTGGAGGCCTTTTATACCGTAAACACGGGAATGCAGCAGGAAACAATGCCCAATGGCGGAACTGTTTCCGGGGAAATGATCTGGGCGGGCAATGGAACGCCGGAAGAGGTTGAAAAACTGGGGGATGATCTTTCAGGCAAGATTGTGGTTGCGAAATGCCGGTTTCCAACATTCCCCATTGGCCTGCTGATGAAGTTCTTTGATGGATTCTATTATACGTCTGATCCGAAGCAGTCACTGGATGCTAAATCAAAGAGAAACTTTACCTTTGCCCGAAAGAACTTTCCCGCTGAATATACAGAGGAGAAGAATAAAAAGTCGATCTACTGGCTTGTTCAAGAAAGGGGGGCTGAAGGACTTATCCTTATCCTGGACAACCATCCCGGACGCGTCAACACCCATTGGGGGCCTTACGATGGCAAAATGAGATCAATGCCCTGTATGTATGTTGACAACTATATGGCTGCTGAAATGAAATCGCTGGCCGAAAACGGCAGCAAGGCATCCCTGACCATCAAAGGGAGTTTGACGAAGGGTACCGGACAAAATATATACGGCATTCTTCCCGGAAAATCGGAAGAGGTCATTCTGGTTTCTTCTCACCATGATTCCCCGTTTAAGGGTGCGACCGAAGACGCGACCGGTGTTGCCACCGTTCTGGCCATGGCAAAAACCTGGCGTAACATCCCATTTGAAGAACGTGAGAAGACACTGGTGTTTGTTTCCACAACCGGCCATTTTTACGCAGGTAAAGGCGCTCATGAATTTGCCGAAAAACATCGATCCGGTCTCTTGAAACATATGATCATGTGCATCAATATCGAGCATCCGGCAGCTAAGGAATTCATTGATGATGGCGAGGGCAACATGGTCCATAACGGAGAACAGGCCATGAATTTTGTTTTTGTAAATGAAGATTTAACATCTATTGCCGCTGCACGAAGAATGCTCCAGCAACATCAACCCGAAAAAGCCATTTTACTTCAGTCCAGTCTTCTCGGCGCCGTACCACCGGGAGAGGCGGGTCACTACCATATGTATACAGGCGTCGATTTTATTCACTGGATAGGGCAACCCAACTATATTTTAACGGCAGATGATACCCTTGATAAAGTCGATGTTGAAAGCTTAAATCCCATTGCAAACGGAATCGCAGATTTAATTGGCACGTATATGAATCTGCCAAAAAGGTAAGACTTATCTGTGATCAATCCATCGGGCTGTTTGCGCCAGGGTGGAGTTGCATAAAAGACGCGTTCCCGGTATTGAGGGTATTGCATATAAAAAATCAGGAGCCATCTTTATCTTCCAGCAGGCTCCGTATAACGACATTGAACAGGAGAACACCATGCCCCAGCACTCAGACCTCTCTCACCTGACCCGTTTATACGAGACCGCCTCTGATAAAATCCTGGAGGATTACCTGACCTTTCTTCGGTTTCAGAGTATCAGTTCGGAATCCGAATTCTCGTCCCAGGTCAATGACTGCGGCCTTTGGCTGAAGCAATACCTTGAAGAGAGTTGTTTCCAGGTTGAACTGTGGGAGGGAGAGGGCTTTCCGGTGGTTTTTGCCCAAAATATGGAAGCCGGCCCGGATAAACCGACGATCCTGTTGTATGGTCACTATGATGTGCAGCCAGTGGATCCCCTTGAATTGTGGGAGACACCACCGTTTGATCCGGTACAGAAGGGGGACCTGATTTATGCCAGGGGAGCGCAGGACAACAAAGGACAAACCATGTACGTCATAGCCGCCCTGAAAGCAATGGCAGCCTCCCCAGGCGGTTTACCCGTCAACGTTAAACTTTGCCTGGACGGTGAGGAGGAGAGCGGCAGCCTCAATCTTAAAGAGCAACTGAAAACGAAATCAAGTGATATCAGTGCCGACTACCTGGCCATCGTCGATCTGGGTATGTTTGATGAGAACAACCCCACCGTTTCCCTGGGCGTCAGGGGAATGTCAGCCTTGACAGTCGAGATAACAGGCTCCGACACCGATCTCCACTCAGGGGCTCATGGTGGTATTGTTTATAACCCCAACCATGCCCTGGTGGAGATTCTGGCAGGCCTTCGGGACAAATCAGGGAGAATCACTGTCCCCGGCTTTTATGACGAGGTTATTGAACTGTCCGATGAGATTCGTAACAAACTCTGGGCGGGCATTGACGCTGAGATATACGAGCAGGCATTTGGTGCCAGGGCCACCGGCGGTGAAAAAGCGTATCCGTTGACAGAGTCTGCAAGTACGCGGCCGACACTTGAAATCAATGGGTTAGGCGGGGGATATGCCGGTGACGGATTTAAAACAGTTATCCCGGCCAAATCCGTAGCAAAAATATCCTGCCGCCTGGTGCCCAACCAGGACCCGGACAAGATTCGACAATTGCTGGTTGATTATATCAAGGAACTCACTCCGGATGGGGTAACAGTCGATTTCCCGGGAACCGTCGAAGGTGGAAAACCGGTCCAGGCTGATCCCAATTCGAAGATCGTCAAGGCTGTTGCCCAGGCTTATAGTGAGATATCCGGGGTTGAGGCCGGCTATCACCTGGAAGGGGCATCTGTTCCCATCATTTCCGACATGGTGGATACCAGCGGTGCCGAACTTGTCATGATGGGATGGGGACTGATCGGTGACAATATGCATGCACCCAACGAGTCTTTCAGCCTGCAGCGGATGCAGAAGGGATTTATCACCATCGCCAGAATGCTCGAAATTATAGGTGGTGTTAACGTTTCTGAAACGTAAATTCTGCCCCTATCTTTTGTGACAGGCTACCCAGTGGTTATTCCCGAGATCTTTGTAAACCGGCTCTTCGATGAGGCACTGACTGTCGACTTCATGACAACGGGTATGGAAGGGGCAGCCAGCAGGTGGGTCCAGCGGACTGGGAACGTCACCCTTGAGCAGAATCCGCTCCCGTTTCATGGAAGGATCAGGAACCGGAACTGCCGAGAGAAGCGCCTGTGTGTATGGGTGCTGTGGATTGGAATAGAGTTCTTTGTCACTGGTCATTTCAACAATTTTTCCCAGGTACATGACCGCCACACGGTCGCTGATATGCTCCACAACGCTAAGGTCATGGGCGATGAACAGGTACGACAGCCCCAACTCCTCCTGGAGCTGGACCAGCAGATTGATAACCTGGGCCTGGATTGAAACGTCCAGGGCAGATACCGGCTCGTCGCAGATAATCACTTTGGGATTCAACGCCAGGGCTCGGGCGATGCCGATCCGCTGCCGCTGACCACCACTGAATTCATGGGGGTATCGGTTGGCCTGCTCCGGGAGCAGCCCGACCTTTTGCATCAGACTGGCGACCTTTTCCCGGAGATCTTTCTTGGACAGTTGCTGATGGTTTCTCAGCGGCTCTGCGATGATGCTCTCGATGGTCATCCTGGGATTCAGGGATGAAAACGGATCCTGGAAAATGATCTGCAGTTCCGCCCGCATCTGGCGCAGGCGCTTCGGATTCAGCTTCAGAATATCGACGTTATCAAAGACAACGCTTCCAGATGTCGGCTCGATGAGTCGCAAGAGGCTGCGGCTGACAGTTGTCTTCCCACACCCGCTTTCCCCCACCAGACCCAGGGTTTCACCGGCATCCAGGGAAAATGATACGCCGTCTACAGCACGGACATGACCCGTTGTTTTGGAGAACATTCCCGTTGTCACGGGAAAATGCATTTTTAGATCAGTAACTTCAAGCAGCGCCATTCTCTACCCCCTTCTCGGTTGTCAGCCAGCAGGATACTTTACGGTCCGGCGCCAAACTGGTCTGAGGTGGCATCTCTTTCCTACAGATATCCATTGCCTTCGGACAGCGGGGATGGAAAGCACAGCCGCCGGGCAGATTGAAAAGACTGGGGACGGTCCCGGGAATCTCATCCAGGGATTTGGACCCGTCCTTGAACTTCGCGCCGAGTACCGGCACGGAGCCCAGCAATCCTTTTGTGTACGGGTGGAGCGGATCGCGAAACAGGTCGGCGACCATCGCCTCTTCAACCACTCTACCGGCATACATGACCAGGACCCTTTCTGCAGACTCTGCAATCAATCCCAGATCGTGAGTAATCAGCAGGATGGCGGTATTGAGTTTCGCCTGAAGCTGCAGCATCAACTCCATAATCTGGGCCTGGATCGTCACATCGAGGGCGGTGGTCGGTTCATCTGCCAGCAACAGAGCTGGCTGACAGGAGAGAGCCATGGCAATCATGGCGCGCTGCCGCATACCACCACTAAGGCTGTGAGGGTAGTTCCCCACACGTACTTCCGGAGACGGGATATGAACCTGCTCCAGCATCTCTATCGCCTTCCGTCGCGCCTGGGACCAGGATAAATCCTGGTGCAGCACCAGTGCCTCGGCAATCTGGTCACCGATTTTCATCACCGGGTTGAGGGAGGTCATTGGCTCCTGAAAAATCATGGAGATGGCGTTTCCGCGGATGCGCAGCATCTCTTTTTCCGGCAGCTGAAGCAGCTCCTGATTCCGGAAAAGAACCTGCCCGCTGACCATGGCCGCCTTTTTGGGAAGCAGTCTCAGAATCGCTTTGGCAGTGACACTTTTCCCACAGCCGCTCTCCCCCACAAGACCAACAGTTTCGGAGGCCCCAATATCCAGATTAAACCCGTTAACAGCCTGCACGTCACCATCGAAAGTTTTGAAAGATACCTGCAGGTTCCTGATGGACAGAATGCTATCCCTATTCATAGCCCATCCTCGGATCCAGGGCATCACGCAAACCATCTCCCAGAAGGTTAAAACCCAGCACTACCAGAAAAATGGCGATTCCGGGAAAGGTCGCCACATGGGGTGCCGCAAACAGATAGCTGCGACCTGAACCCAGCATGGTGCCCCATTCAGGGGTGGGGGGTTGAATGCCAACCCCGAGAAATCCCAGGCCGGCAGCGAACAGGATCGCCATGCCCAGAAACAGCGTACTGTTGACGATGATCGGCACCATCACATTGGGCAGGATGTGTCGGACAAGGATAACGCTATCCCGCGTACCCACTGCCCTGGCCGCTTCCACATACACCTGTTCCCGGATGGACAGCACACATCCGCGCGTGATGCGGATGGTATGCGGTATCCCGGCGATCCCAACCGAGATCAGGGTATTCTTCAACCCAACCCCCAGTACCGCCACCAGGGCAAGCGCAAGAATAAAGGGTGGAAAGGAGAGCATGATATCAGTCAGGCGCTGCACCAAAAAATCGGTTTTTCCGCCAAAGTATCCAGAAACCAGCCCCAGGGGTATGCCGAACAGCAAGCCCATGGCAACTGATCCCAAGGCAATGGTGAGCGAGACCCGACCACCATACAGGATCCGCCCCAGGATATCGCGGCCCAGCTGGTCGGTCCCCAACAGGTGTGAGGATGAGGGACGCTCCAGGGAATGGATCAGGTTCGGGGCGTTGGGGTTTCCCGGATACAATATCGGGGCGAAAAGCGCACTCAATAGAAAAACGACGATAATGACCCCGCCAACCATAGCAGCCCTGTTACGCAACATTTTTGCAACACCGCGCTGCCACTGACTTGATCCGACCGCTTCTGCAGCCGGTAATATATCTGTATTCTGGCTAGCCATACCGTACCTTGGGATCGAGGAAAACATAGACCAGATCAACCAGAATATTGGTCAGGACAAAGAGCAGCGCAAAGACAAGGATGATCCCCTGGATCATGGGATAGTCCCGGCCCAGGATGGAACTGACCAACAGTCGACCGATGCCCGGCCAGGCAAAAACCGTCTCCGTTAGCACGGTGCCACCCAGAAGCGAGCCAAACTGAAGACCGATAACGGTGATAATTGGAATAAAGGAGTTTTTCAGCGCATGCCGCCAGATAACCACTCTTTCAGAAACGCCTTTGGCATGTGCCGTGACAATATAGTCCTGGGACAAAGTCTCCATCATGCTGGAACGGGTATTCCGGGCAATGGAGGCAATCAGGTAGGCCGCCAGCGTAACGGCCGGCAGCACGATGTATTCAATACCACTGAAACCGCCCACCGGCAGAAGGTGCAAGTTCACCGAAAAAATCACGATCAGCATCAGGCCCAGCCAGAACGCCGGCATGGACATCCCGAACAGGGCCAGGATCGTGACCAGGTTATCCATCCAGGTATAGGGCCTGACCGCCGCCACAATTCCGGCGGGGATCCCCAGGATACAGGCAATGAACGTCGCAACCAGTGCCAGCAGTACTGTATTGACCAGGCGGGGCTTGATCTCCTCAATCACCGGCTCCTGGGTGCGGGTGGAATTGCCCAGATCAAGCATCACCAGACGGGTCATAAATATCTTGTACTGAACGATCACCGGTTTATCCAGTCCCAACTGGTGCCGGATGAGCTCAATCTCCGTATCCGTGGCTGTTTGCCCCGCAATCACCGCGGCCGGATCGCCGGGCAGTGCCCGCAGGATAAAAAACAGAAACAGGGTAATCCCCAAAAGCACGGGGATCGTAGAGATCAGACGCCCGATAAAATATCTAGCCATGTTACCGTCTCCCCTGTTTCAGTGAGTCAGAATACCTATCCATTAGCGGTAGGTCATATACTGCGGGTAGCACTTCTCGTGAGACAGTACTTTAATTCCCTTGTACTTGGTAGAATACGCAATGGAAAAGGGCTCCACGTGCAGCCAGATGACCGGCGCATCGTCCCACAGGATTTGTTCCGCTTTTTTATAAAGGGCCTTGCGCTTGTCCTTGTCTATTACACTGCGAGCCATGTACGTCAACTTGTCAAATTCCTTGTTGGCGTAGAAAGTCGAATTCAATCCTCGCGGCGGATGAACATACGAGCTGAAAAACATGAAGGTCATGAAATCCGCATCGTAATAAGGCGCTCCCCAACCCAGCAGGAATAGCTCAAGCTCTGTTTTATTCAACGGCTTCCGGGTCATGGCCTGGTAGGTCGGCCAGTCATAAGTGCGCAGTTTGGCGTTCACACCGATATTCTGCAGGTAGGCCTGCACGGTTTCCGCGACCTGCTTGTCATAGGTATAACGACCGACAGGACTGACCAGGCTGATTTCCGTACCCGGAGGGAAATTGGCCTTCTTCAGCAACGCCTTGGCCTTTTCCGGATTGTAATCATACTGATTGTCCATTTTTGCATAACCGAACAGCGACGGCGGCATGGTGCCGTCCAGGGGCTTGGCAATTCCGAAAAGGACCCGTTCCGTGATCGCCTTTTTGTCGATGGCGTAGTTTAAGGCCTGCCTGAAATACTTGTTCTTGGTAAACCCTTTCTGCGTGTTCATCCCGATAAAGATCATCCGGGTGCTGAGTGGTCGAACCACATTGAAATCCGGGCTGGCTTCCAGGGACTTGATGTCCGGGGGAGACGGGGAATAGGAGATATCGAGCTCTCCTGACCGCAGCATGGCAATACGGGTCGCACTTTCCGGAATGATCTGGTAGATAATTTTATCGACTGTGGGACGTTTACCCCAGTAATTTTCATTGCGTACCAGTACGAGCCGTTCTCCCTTGGTCCATTCCACCAGCTTGTATGGACCGGCCCCCACATGCTCCTTACGTAGTTTTTGGATATCGTAAGGTTTCGTCGCTTTGAGCGACATGGCGGCTCCCAGGGCTGTTACCTGATCCAGCGGAGCAAATACTGATTTCAGGTGAATCTTGACCGTATAGGTATCAACGGCTTCAACGCTCTTGATGGCTGCCAGCAAAAACCGGAATGGTGCCCGAATTTTCGGATTCAGCTGCATATCAAGATAGTTCTTGTGACTGTATGCGTTGAAATCAGACCCATCAGTAAACTTAACCCCTTTACGCAGTTTGAGCGTGAAGGTTTTTCCATCCTTTGAATAACCCCAGGAGGTTGCCAGATTGGGTATCAGTTCACCATGTTCACCATACTGCAAGATCGGACCGTAAATCAGCTGAGAAATATTAAAAGGTATCATGGTGGTAATCTGGAAGGGAACCAGTGTATCGGGGTCGATCCCGATCCCGATCTTCAGTACCTTGATGTCCTTGCCCCAAACTGCGGCAGGCATAATTCCCATGCAGATCACCAGAGCCATCCCGATCAACAGCATCAAGTGACGCTGTTTTTTGATTGTCGGATGTTGACGCTTCAATGTGTTGCTTGACATCTATCTTCTCCGTTAAAAGGTGTCCAATCTTTATCCTGCTACATGATGGATATGATTTGTAGTGATATGTCTTGCAGCTTTTCCAGGCATCTTCAGCCAAGGGCTAATGAAGGGATTGTCCCACCATTTCGCTGGAATGAGAATAGAGAATTCCAGCCTGCCTTGTCAATGTTCTTTCTTCGTATGTGAAACATCGACAACGAGACCCGAATCAGAAGAGAAGCCGGTGGCAGTATGATTATCTAGTCCTTCCAGACATCGCCGTAGAGACGAATCCAGTTTTCACCCATGATCTTTGCCACATCGCCCTCACTGTATCCTCTTTTCAGCAGACCGTCTGTAACGTTGGGCATGTCCGCTATGGATGCGAAGCGTTCAACCGGCGCCATATTCCTGAATATCTCCTGCATTTCTGGCGGCAGCGCCTGCAGGGCCGCATCTTCAATCTCTTTCGGCATGTGTTCCATAAAATCAGGGCCCAGACCGACCGATTCCACCCCCACCATCTCTACCAGACAGTCAATCACTTGCAGATAGTCATCTAAGGTTGCCGGAAAGCGGTCCGTCAGCATGGCCGGGAAGGACAGGGCACCGATCACACCGGACCGCTCGACCAGAGCCTTGATAATATCATCACTTTTGTTTCTGGCGTGGGGAAACTGTGAAGCCGGGTTGGCATGGGTAATCGCAACCGGTTGCTCGGATGCTTCAATCGCTTCAATGGTTGTACGAGGCCCGCAATGGGACAGGTCGATCAGAATCCCCAACCGGTTCATCTCCACAATTACCTCCCGGCCGAATGGGGTCAGCCCCTTGTCTTCAGATGCCTGGCATCCGAAACCGACCCGATTTTCGGTATTGTATGTCAGCTGGATGATGCGGACCCCCAGTTCCCTGTAAACCCTCAGCAGGTGCAACTGATCTCCGATGGGGGATGTATCCTGGAAACCTAAAATGCATCCCACCCGCTTCTGCGTTTTGGCCGCTTGAATATCCGCAACTGTGCGAACTTGCAGGGCAATCTCCGAATGCTTTTCCAATTGCTGGTACATCCGACCGACCAGATCCAGGGTCTCTGCAGGTCCCTGCCATGCAGAGACGGTTGTGTTGGCTGCCGTGATGCCCCCCTGATGTAGCTTGAAAAACACCGCGTCATCAAAAAACCAGCTGGCATTCAAGCCATCAACAATGTTTATGTTATCGTGAAAATCTCTGGAAGTGGTCATTTGCTTGTCTCCTTCGGTCTATAAGGGTTGATACCAGTGGCTGAAGCGATCATCCTGGAACTGCAACACTTTTTCGAAGCAGTTGACCAATTGACGAGTGACGGGTCCCGGCGCCTGAAACTCCCGATCTTCAAAACGGGAAACAGGATGAACCTTGGTTCCTGTATGGGCCGTGAACATCTCATCTGCTTCAAGTAGTTCTTCAGGAAGAATGGGTTTAATTGAAACCGGAATACCGAGTACCGGAGCCGCTTCTAAAATGGACATCCTGGAAATACTGGACAATACCCGTTCTAGTGGTGGTATTTTCAGAACACCGTCCTTGACGATAAAGACGGCTTCGGTTGAGCCTTCCGCCAGGTATCCATCTGTATCAAGTAGTACGCCCACATTGAACCCGCGGTTGTTGGCGTCCCGCCGAGCCATATAACCGTTAAGATAGTTTGAACAGGCTTTGGCGCCGACCGGTACCGTTTCTGGATGGATTTTACGCCATTTGGACAGGCAGGCGGTGATGAGTTCATCCATCTGGTCAAATTTCAACCCCTCGCCCTCGGGTATGACAAAAACAGCCATATCCAGAGGCGTATCCAGAACCAACTGTATAATCGACTCTTCAGCCCAATAGACCATGATTTTCACCATGCCCCTTTCAATGTCGTTTGCGGCAACCGTCTCCCGGACGGCGGCCATGATCTCATCAGTTGTCCGGGAAAGGACCATTTCCAAGGCGTCCGTACTGTTTCTCAACCGTTTCAGGTGCTCATCCATGCGAAAGGCATTCAATCCGTCCGGCCCCTTGTGGACGCCAAACGCTTCAAAAACGGCAGATCCCCGTGCAAAACCGTGGGACATAAGGGGTACGGTGGCTTCCGCCCATGGAACCAGGTTACCATTCAGCCACACTTTTGCATTGTCTCTCATTTTTTCCTTTTTTTAGTCACCCTCAAAAAATATACCTTACTACCACTCAACAGTCGTGCCAATGTTGTTTTCAAGCGCTTTGTGATAGAGGTACCGAACAACAGACAGATCTTCGACCCCTAGCCCCAGGGCCTCAAAGAGTGTGATCTCATCATCACCTGTCCGACCATCGACTTCACCCAGCAGCAGGTTCCCGATCTCACCCAGGATGTGATCATCACCGACAGCACCCTCGTTTCTCGGAATGATGAAATCACCCGCTTCATGCAGGGTTGACTCGCGGTGATCAACATAAAGCCTTGACCTGACCACAGTATCTGTATCAATCTCCCGGGCAACCGGTGTGCATGATCCAACGGCATTGATGTGTGCTCCCTTTGCTATCCATGCGCCCTTCAATATGGGCTTAGAGGCAGGTGTCAGCGTGCAGATGATGTCGGCTCCATCAACCGCTTTCTCTGCGGTTGACATGACCTCAATGTCCAGATGGTGCTTTTCGCCGGCGCTGTCCGCAAACTGTTGGGCATGTTCCAGGGGCAAGCTCCAAACCCTGACCCGGCGAATCTTCCTGACCTGCAATAACGCCTCCAGATGGTGCCGGGCCTGTGTCCCGGATCCCAGGATAGCAAGATCCCCTGCATCCTTTCGGGCAAGCAGGTCAGTAGCGACGGCTGACACCGCCGCCGTGCGGATGGCTGTGATGGCGCTGCCATCCACCAGCGCCAGGGGACGTCCATTTGTTGTCTCAAACAACATCACCCCCCCCTGGTGTGAATCGAATTCCGTATCATAATTACCCGGAAAAACGCTGACAACCTTAATGCCCATCATACCCGTATCGGTGTTATATGCCGGCATCATCCCCAGTAGTCCCTTCCGCTCCGGTAGCCACATGGCCGATCGTAGAGGCATGTTGGCACTACCCTGTGAAAGGGAGGTGAGCGCCTCTTTCATAATATCAATACAAGCGGGCATGGATAGCAGGCCGATCACCTGCCTTTCGTTAATAATCGTAAGCGCCATGGGTTATTCCAGTTTAGAGGTCGTTTCCAGTTTCAGGTGAAACCTGACGGGTTGGAGACAAACAGGATAATTCAGAAAATATAGATGATCATAGCCAGAGCGAACCCGGGTCGGCAACCATTTTTGCAGTTAAAGACACACTTGACTTTCCAGGGAAATCCAGTAGGATGGCTCCAAAACTAAAATCGCATCATTTGATGGAATAATTGGATCGGTTAGTTACCATCTTTACAGCAGGTATTACGGTTAAACCAGGAGCAGCAAATGAATAAAGGTGTTTATGAGCGGTTGCGTGTGTTTTTGGACAGGTTGCCCAGCGGTTTTCCGAGTACACCGGATGGTATTGAGATCAGGTTGTTAAAAAAACTGTTTTCCCCTTCGGAAGCCGAGCTGACCTGTCGATTGTCTGACGATCCGGAGACAGTTGCGGTTATTTCATCCAGGATTGGCATGGAGCCGTCAATATTAGCCGACCGGTTGGAATCCATGGCAAAGAAGGGCCTGATCTTCCGAGTCAGACGAAATGGTGAGCCCCTCTATCAGGCGTACCAGTTCATGATCGGAATTTATGAGTTTCAGGTAATGGCCCTGGACCGGGAATTCTGCGAGTTATTTGAAGCGTATCTCCCGTATGTCGCCTTATCAATTTCCACTGTCAAAACCAGCCAGATGCGTATTCTTCCCGTCGAATCGGCAGTGGAGACTGCCGCAGAAGTTGGAACCTATGATCGAATTCGTGAATTGGTCAGTAAGCAGGAATTGGTCTGCGTGGCGCCTTGTATCTGCAAAAAAGAGCATGAAATCCTGGGAACCCCCTGCGACAAACCGGTTGAGGTATGTCTTGGGTTTGCTGATTTCGCGAGGTTTTATCTGGACAACGGATTTGCTCGTGAAATTGACCATGAGGAGGCCTTTCAGATTCTTGATCAGGCTGAAGCCGCCGGTCTGGTTTTGATGCCGACCAACTCCAAGGAGATCTCCGCTGTTTGCTGTTGCTGTACCTGTTGTTGTGCCAGCTTGAAATATGTCAAGATGGCCTCAAACCCGGCACGCTGGGTACATGCCCCGTACTATGCTGCTGTGGATGCGGATCTTTGCACTTTTTGTGAAGATTGCATGGAGCGTTGTCCCATGGATGCCCTTGAGGCCGCCGATGACGTGATGACGGTGATTAAAAAACGTTGTATCGGATGCGGTTTATGCGTTTCAGCCTGTCCAACCGAGGCGTTGAAGATGATTCCCAAACCGGATATGCCCATACCCCCGGACCGATATTCCGATACAATCAAACAGATCAGTGCTGAACGTGGACTGGACGACCCGGCGAAGAAGGGAATTCGATGACATCATCTCAAAATCTGTCCCAATTGTTGAACCCTGCCGGTATTGCATTGGTCGGCGCCAGCGACTCACCCGGCAAGCCGGGTACCATCATTCTAGACCTGCTGAAAAAGTCAGGTCGAAAGCTCTTTCCCGTCAATCCCAAAAAAGAAACCCTGGGCGGTCTTAAATCATACAGGGACATCGAAACACTTCCCGAAGGCATCGATCTGGCCATTCTGGCAACATCGGCCAGGGTGTCAGTTTCGGCCGCGGCTGCCTGTGCGTCTAAAGGCATTCCTTTTGTTGTGATCGTAGCAGGAGGATTCAGCGAAGTCGGAGCAGAAGGAGCAGACCTGGAGGCGCAACTACGAGAAATCGTCTCCGGTTCCAACACCCGCATTCTGGGCCCCAACTCGCTCGGCATTTTTCTGCCCAGGGAGCAGATTGACACGATCTTTGTTGAGCATGGTGATCAGGCACTTGCCAAAGGCGGTGGCATTGCCACCATTGTGCAAAGTGGATCGGTCGGCGTTGAGGCATTGGGGTATGCCAGCAATACCGGTTTCGGTATGCGGGCCTTTGTGGGCCTGGGCAATAAATGTGACTTGAATGAGACTGACTTTCTTTCTCATTTTGCAGATGATGAGGAGACCAATTGCCTGGCCTTTTACTTGGAAAATATAGAGGATAATCTTCATTTCCTGAGGCTTGCAAGGCAGGTTTCCCGGAAAAAGCCAGTCATCATACTGAAGACAGGGGTTTCCGAATCGGGGGCCTCGGCTGTCATCTCACACACCGGAAAACTGGCCGGAGCGGATGAGGTGGTCGAGGGTGCCTTTCGCCAGTTCGGCATACAGCGGGTCTCCGATGATGAAGAGTTGTGCGACGCGGCCAAGGTACTGTCCCTGTGTAAAGCGACCCGGGGCAATCGGGTGGCGGTTATCACGCCAGCAGGAGGCTATGGTGTGATGTGCACCGACTACATAGAGAAAACAGACCCCCGCGCCGAGCTGAGGATGGCAGTCATTGCAGAGCAGACAAAGGAACAGATTCGGAGGGAGACCTTTGAATTTGCTTCCTGCAAAAATCCAATTGACCTTACCGCCAGCGCCGACGACCGGATGTTCCTTGCAACCCTGGACGCATTGCTGGATGATTCAGGAGTCGATATCGTTATTTGTAACACCTTTTTTGCGCCTCCCGGCATCTCAGGCAATCTGATTCCTCAGATTGCTGAGCGCCTGAAGCGTTCTGACAAACCCATTCTGGTTTTCACCAATTACGGTCCCTTCACCGACCAGCATCTGAAGGGTTTCTTCGAGGTGGGTATTGCCGGCTACGCTTCGGTCAACCGGGTCGTCCGGGCAGCACGGTTTCTGGTGGAAAGGGCCCGGATCCTGGAATAACCAACAATGAGCCTTAAACAACGTAACATCATTTTATGGAGAGGAAAAATGAGAGAAAGTTATCTGATCGACGCTGTCAGAACAGCCCGTGGCCGTCAGAGTAGACCTAAAAAAGGGTTTGTTGGAGAATTCCAGAACATTCACCCGGCAAGCCTGGGCGGGAAGCTTGTGGATGCAATCCTGGAGCGAAACCCAAACCTGCCCGCCGAGAAAGTGGAAGATGTGATTTACTCCACGACAACAGTCTGTAAAGAGCAGGCATCCGATATCGCCCGCAACATCGTTTTGTCATCCAACCTGCCACAAACCTGTTCCGGGGTCCACTTGAACCGCTATTGTTCAGGGGCGTTGCAGGCCAGTGCCTTTGCCAGTGCCTCCGTTCGCTGCGGAGACTATGACGCCGTCATGGCGGGTGGTGGGGAGCATATGAACATGTGCCCTATCGGTTCGGACATGGACTACGAGCACCTGCCATTTTCACCCGAAATGACACAAAAGTATGAAATAGGCTCCCAGGGTGCCGCCGCAGAGATCATCGCGGAGAAATATAATCTGTCCCAGGAGGAGATCAACGCGTTTTCCGTAAAAAGCCAGCAGAAAGCACATGCAGCGACACAAGCGGGCAAGTTCAAAAACGAGATCATCCCTGTTACCTGGATTGATCAGGATGGCAATGAACAAACCCTGGATACCGATACCAATATCAAGCCGGACACAACGGCAGAAAAGATCAACGGACTCCCCCGTCCGTTCAAAGAGGGTGGAGTGATCCACGCGGCATCCGCCTCGGGTATCTGTGACGGTTCATCCTTGGCCTTATGGGTATCGGGAGAGTGCGTCAGGGAATTTGACCTCAAGCCGAGAGCCAGAATTCTGTCCAATGCCAACTACGGTGTGGATCCCAAAGAGATGCTGGATGGGGTAATTCCGGGGACGGAACTGGCACTGAAACGGGCGGGATTGAAAATCGATGATATCGATCGGTTTGAGATCAACGAAGCCTTTGCCAGCGTTCCCCTGGCCTGGATGAAAACCCTCAACGTTTCAGAAGAAAAAGTGAATGTGAACGGCGGCGCTATCGCCATGGGACATCCACTGGGTTCAACCGGCGGCATCCTGCTGGCTACTATGATCAATGAACTGGAACGGGAAAACCTCCGGTACGGGTTAATTACCCTCTGTGCCGCATTCGGCATGTCCGGCACCATGATCATCGAAAGGATATAGACACCATTGATCCGTCTGCCAGGCAAGATTGGGCAACCTGTTAGCCTGGCTAGCAGGTTGAAAGACAGCACGGTTGAAGTTCCGTGAACGGTGGATTCCTAATCCTCAGCTCCAGCAAATGATTCTCATTAGCGTCACAAGAAACACTTAGCCAGTCGAGTCCTGGTAGGGGCATCATTCTTCTTTACTCTCTTTTCGTGCATCAATAATGACTTCAAATCCAAAAAACGCGGAGACCAGGGAAAATGGTCAATTTCGGGGGAAATGCAGGAGGAAAGGGGGGAATTCTTACTCTACAATCTGATCCAACAAATTGACAATTTTATCGTTTAAGAATGGGATATCCTCTTTGACTGTGTTCCAAACAAACCGTTTATCGACGCCAAAATAGTCGTGGACCAACTTATCCCTCATACCGGCAATTGCTTTCCATGGAATTTGAGAGTCCAACCCTTTTATATCATCAGGCAGGTGCTTTGAAGCTTCTCCAATAATCTCAATATTTCTTACAACTGCATCGATTGTTTTTTCATCCTTTGCAAACCGATTATAGTCGTATCCTTTTGTATAACTCAAAATCTTGACTATGCAGTCTCGCATATCCTGTAAATAAACCCTATAGCTCCTCGACAAATTCAACCTCCCTCATCACAGTCGGCTTAATGTATTTGCTGATGCCATTAACAGACACAAGATCGATCTTATGACCAAATATTTCGGAGAGCTTTATTTGCAAATCGGAAAAACGTAAAAGGCTCATGTTATCATCCGCATCTACGAGCAAATCGATATCACTATCATCGGATTCTGCCTGATGAAGATACGATCCAAATAACCCGATTTTTCTCACACCGAAGTCCTTAAGCAGCTTTTTGTTTTCTATTAGTAATGACTTGATCGTTGATTTATTCATTACTTCCTTCCTATTTGCAATATCGATGTTCTAAAAATACACAAAAACAAATATATGTCTCCTCTGAATGTGATCATAAGTATACATGATTTCACGGTCAAGGTCTATTTGATGCGGTCCAGTAAAAATGGACATGAAGTTGAGCTGCGTTTTTTGGCAGTTTCAAGTTCAAACACCACTGAGTGTATTCATCAATTTGAGGCACAAACTCCTCCGACTGAGTTGCAAAACAAGGGGTTTAATACTACGACCCTTGGGGTATCTCTGCTAGGAGACTCGCTTTGCTTATAACCTGGTTTTTTCTGTCTATCTAATCCATATAAGCGCCAGCATTAACATGAATATTGGCGCCGGTTATAAATCGGGCCTCTTCAGAACAAAGGAAACTGACGCTATCCGCAACAGAATCTGCTGTGACAAATGTTTGCAGCGGAACTGTCGCTTTTGTATTTTCAACATATTGTTCATAGGTCATATTGGCTTGCTGTGCTGCATGATACATGGTTTTCTCAATCCGGGGACCTTCTACACGACCGGGACTGATGCTATTTGCGCGGATCCCATACTCCCCGAGGTCCATGGCAAGACATCGAGTGAAACCGATCAAAGCTGTTTTAGACGTGCAATAGGGAGAACGACATTTCATCGGCCGGCTGGCAGCGAGTGATGCCATATTGACAATACTACCGCCTTCAGCTTTCAGGCCAGGCAGTAGATAGCGACAGGTCAGGAAAGCGCCATTCAAATTAATGGAGAATGATTCAATCCATTCCTCTAAAGAGATTTCATCAATATGCCCTTTAGCCCCAACAATCCCTGAATTGTTAATCAAGTGATGGACGTGTCCATATTTATCCAGAACTTCAGCCGCCATGTCCCTGACTGATTCTTCCGATCTAAGATCCACATATATTGGGATCGAGTTCCCACCAGCCTGATTGATAGTCTCCGCAGTTTCATTTCGACCGTCAGCTATATCAACAACAACAACGGTTGCCCCTTCACGTGCCATTTTAAGGCAAATACTCCGGCCAATACCTTGGCCTCCTCCGATCACAACAGAAATTAGCTGGTTAAATTTCATGACAAATTCCGTTTTTTTAAGGTTGTATGATCATCCATAAAGTGTAAGTCAACAATAAACACGTTCTCCATTAGTCACCTTCCTTTTATCATGGCAGATAGCACCTGCACACCTTTTCCGATTTCTTCAACAACAGGAATTCCTAGTGACTCCAAATGGATGGAAAGCGCCCTGTTAGCATCACCGCCACCAAGTATCCAGACTATGACAGGTTTATTATGTAATTCTGCCAAATGGGCAATTTTCTCAAAGCCGACCTTGGACTGTTGAGCAAACCAGGTTAAGATATGCAGAAAAACACCGTCAACATCAGGATCATTCAATACATTTTCCAGGCAGTGATGATAGACAGCATCCGGACCGTTGTTCACGACAGCCGGGAAAAGATCCAGTGGATTAGCGGGATCCATCCAGTCCGGAAAAACCTTTTTTAGCTCCTTTTTCAGCTCAACAGAAAAATCCGACAACTGAATATCATAGTCAGCGAGAGAGTCCGTTGCCACTACACCGGCACCGCCAGAAAATGTAAGGACAGCTACTCTGCCATTGTTCGGTGCGAGAGAGGTCCGGGATATCCCCAAGCAACGAGCTGTATTCAGAAGGTCATTCATGTCAAATACACGGATGACCCCGGCCTGGCGTAACATCCCATCAATAATGGCATCGTCTTGAGCGAGGCTTGCGGTGTGGGACGTGGCCGCTGCCGCGCCAAGCTGGGTTCTTCCTGATTTCAGGATGACGATGGGCTTGTCGGTTGACCGACACAATTCGTAAAAGCGACGCCCGTCTTTTATCGATTCAAGATAGAGTGCAATCACCTCGGTTTCGGGATCGTCGATCAGGTACTCCATCATATCTGATTCATCAACATCCATTTTATTTCCCAGAGATGCAACTTTAGAAAGTCCAAATGGTGTTTTACCTAAAATAGTCGTTAGAAATCCCGCAGAAAGCATGCCACTTTGGACAACCAAGGAAACCCGTCCTTTGACAAATTTATCCTTCCACAAGAATTGTTTCATGAACGAGAGAACCTTCATCTGCGTGACATTTATCAGTCCCATACAATTGGGACCCCACAGTCTCATCCCGTTCTGTCGCGCGATCTCCAAGCACCTTTCGTTAATGGCCACGCCTTCGGGGCCCGATTCGGCAAACCCTCCCGATTGGATGACAATACGGGTGATGTTTTTTCTGGCACAATGTTCCAGTGCTTCGGGAATATGCCTGGCTGGAATAAAAATAACGGCCAAATCAACTTTTGCCGGGACATCCAGAATAGTTGGGTAACAACGAATGCCATCAATTTCTTGAACCCTGGGATTAACGGGGTAAAAGAGGTCCCCGAAACAGTCCTTCATATTCAGAAACAGATCGTATCCCGGATTGGCTTGAACAGCAGAAGCCCCAATTAACGCAACCGTGTCCGGTTCAAAAAAACGTTTCATAATTATTGTTTAGAGGTTAGATAACCCATTGATTTTCCCTTGAAGTAACAATAATGTCAGGATCAACAAATAATGGGTAACATGGTTTACGTTTTCGACATGACGAACTGTCGGTTTTGTCTGGATTGCTGCACGGAAATACGGCGTTTGTTTCTATGTTATCTTTTTTAATTGGGAATTTTTTCCGCTACTACACAGACTAATTGTCGGTATTAAAGGGTTAATTCAGGTGTCACTGATCAGATGCCATCCGATCAGTGACACAGAATGATAAAGGGACTGTCATGCCCCTTTTTGAAGTTTCATATCAGCCTTTTTGATACCGGCAACCTCAACCGGCTTCTTCATGGCATCACGACGGAATGGTTCGCCCAATTCCATGTTGGTCATGACTTCGATGAAAGTGGTCACACCGTTTTCCATCTGGGCCTTAACTGCTTTTTCCAGTTCTGCTGTCAGCTCATCCATGGTGAAAACCTGGACACCTTCAACACCACACGCCTTGGCGATGGCTGCGTAGGATGCGTTGCGGTTCAGCTCAGTTCCCACAAAGTTGTCGTCATACCAGAGGGTTGAATTCCGTTTTTCAGCACCCCAATGGAAGTTTCGGAAAATAACCTGTGTAATGGCTGGCCAATCTTCCCGACCGACGGAAACCATCTCGTTCATGGAGATACCGAAGGCACCGTCACCGGCAAAGCCGACAACAGGAACGTCGGGTTTTGCAATCTTGGCACCGCAGATGGAGGGAAATCCGTAACCACAGGGACCGAACATGCCTGGAGCCAGGTATTTGCGGCCCTCTTCGAAGCTTGCGTAGGCGGCACCCAGGGCACAGCTGTTTCCGATATCGGAAGAAATAATGGCGTTTTTGGGCAGTGCCTTGCCGATCGCTCGCCAAGCCATGCGAGAAGTGATCTTATCGGGATCAGCCTTGCGGGCCCTTTCGTTCCATGTGGTGCCAGCGTCATCTTCTTCATGATCCATGGTAGCCAGCTCAGCAGCCCAGTCCGACTTGGTTTTTGCGATGGTTGCCTTGCGTGCTTCGCGATCAGCATCACCAGCTGTCGCAGACAATTTAGCCAGGATGCCCCTGGCTACTTTACCTGCATCACCGATAATTCCGACTTCAATTTTTTTGGTCAGCCCGATTCGGTCAGCATTAATGTCAACCTGGATGATGGATGCATTAGCTGGCCAGTAGTCCATGCCGTATCCGGGCAGGGTTGCAAAAGGGTTCAGGCGGTTACCCAGGGCCAGAACCACATCAGCCTTGGCAATCAGCTGCATACCTGCTTTAGAACCGTTGTAGCCCAGGACACCCGCATGCAGCGCATGGCTGCCAGGGAAGGAATCATTATGCTGGTAGTTACAGCAAACAGCAGCGTCAAGCTTTTCGGCCAGCGCAACTGTATCCGGTATGGCACCACTGATCACAACACCGCCGCCACTCAGGATCACTGGGAACTTGGCATTGGAGAGAAGTTCAGCTGCCTTGGCAATAGCACTTTCATCACCAGCAGGTTGCTCATACTCAACAACGGCTGGCAGTTCAAAATCAAATTCCTGGGTCCAGAAATCACGGGGAACGTTGATCTGGGCAGGAGCAGATGCTCGTTTTGCCTGCACGATCACACGGTTCAAAACCTCGGCAATCCGCGATGGATGCTTGACCTCTTCCTGATAAGCCACCATATCCTCGAAAACAGCCATCTGGGGAACTTCCTGGAAACCGCCCTGTCCAATGGCCATGTTAGCAGCCTGGGGGGTTACCAGCAGTAAGGGCGTATGGTTCCAATAAGCTGTTTTCACTGGTGTAACAAAATTGGTGATACCGGGACCGTTCTGGGCAATCATCATGGACATTTTACCGGATGCACGAGTGTAACCATCAGCCATCATACCGGCGTTGCCTTCATGTGCATTATCCCAGAATGTGATTCCTGCCTTGGGGAACAGATCGGAAACTGGCATCATGGCTGACCCAATAATACCAAACGCATGCTCGATGCCATGCATCTGCAGAACTTTAACAAAGGCCTCTTCTGTGGTCATTTTTATTGTTGTCATATCTGTTTTCTCCTGATTTTAGGTTACAGAATTTATTGTGGATAAACATGAAACTCCATCATTTGGTCCACCACTTCCTTTAGCATTTGAAAAATCAACGGCTAGACTAATGGAAACCCATGTACACACGTCAATTTAAATCTGACTCAACTGGTTAGATAAAATTGCAACAGCGATCCCTACTTCAGCACTATGAAGGCCCCAGAGACCATCAGCAATATATAGACAGTAATCTTAAAGGTGCGCTCTGGAATCCGCGAATGAAGCATCTCCCCCAGCAGAACGCCGATTATCACTGACGGTAGAAGATAAGCACTGAATTTAAGGGATACCAGATCTATTTTTCCAGCAATAATATAAGAGCCTGTCAGAAAGATATTCGAGCTTAGCCAAACCATAGACAGAGTACTACGAAATTCGGATTTTTCAAGCTGCATTTTATTCATCGCATACACCAGTGCAGGGCCTCCTGAGACGTAAATCCCATGAATCAAACCGGCAACAAAAATATACGTGGATGACAACCAGTTCGGTAATGGCAAACTGATTTGTGGACCACGCCGGACCAGATTGACCAACTCTTGCGCTGCCACTAGAATCACAAACATGCCAAACACTTTGTGCAGAAGTTCTCCATGTAACAAATTGAACAGGGCTAAACCAATAAATAAGCCCGTGCCCATGAAAGGCAAAATGCGCTTTAGCAGCAACCCGGTATCGATATATTTGTAATGGCGAATGAAAATATAGACATTTAAAATCAATGTCGTCGGCAGCATCACCGCTAGAATCCATTTAATTGGATAAAGAAGTGTTCCTAATGTCAGGACGATGATGATCCCCCCAAATCCGGCAAAGATAGCTGAGAAGTAAGACAATGTGGCAAAACAGCTGAACAATATGAAATTTATGTCCATAATCAGTGAGCCTGCACCAACTCAATGATCAGGTTGCTGAACGTGCTGCGCGTATCGATGTAAACGCCACTTCGATGTTCCTCACCTTTTCGTGTAAAGCTGAGTATGACGGGGAATCCTTTCCCAACCATCTTTGCGATTTCGGCCTCCAGATCGTCCACTGCATAAGCTATGTGACCGATTCCTGTACCAACGCTTTCAAGAAACTCCTTGTGGACCGTCTCCCCTTGAACAGGCTGCAGCAGCTCAATTCCCAGTGGTCCCACCTCCCCCATTGCAACCCTCGTTTTAACGACCGGGTCCGGTGTTTTTCCGTTGATCTGGTACTCTGAAAAGTTGCTGCTGTCTATTAGCCGCTCCGGATTGAAAGACGCTATCCCCATCGATTCATAGTCCTTCAGTGTTTTATCCAGATCAAGGACTGGTATCCCTACATGGACCAGTTTCCAGGTACTATCCATACAAACCTCCTTCCATCGAATTAACCCATTAACTATCAGAATCTGTGCCTGTTGCCACTACTGCTATCTCTTTGGCGATAAAAGGATCTTCATCGACTTTCTTTCTCCTACTTTCCTGAATGCTTCAACCGCTGCATCCAGGGGGAAAATATCTGAAATTGCAGCTTCAAACCCCCGCCGTTGCTCCTCCGATGTCGACGCCAACATTGCCAGGAGTCTGTCCCATAACCTCTCAGGAAGGGCCGGCGACCCTTTGATAGTGATCTGATTTCTGACAACGGTATTAAGATCAATTGACGGAAAACCGGCAAAGATACCAGCCTGCATTACCAGACCCTGTTTACAGGTTAGTTCAATAGCCAGTTGCGGGCCTTTGGAAGAACCGCTTGCTTCAATGGTAACATCGGCCCCTCCGGCCTTTGTGTTATTTCTAAGTGCACTTTTTAGATTCTCAAGATCGGATTCTACATGAACCCCTGGAATAAATTCCTTGAAAAGTTCGAAGCGCTTCATGTCACTGGGGAGCCCTAGTACGAATATCTTGCCTGCGCCGGCCATGTTTGCCAATAGTGCGATAAAATAACCAATGGGCCCTGGACCGATAATCAGGATATTTTTCCCCAAGGTACTCCCGATTTTTTCTATTACCCCAAAAGCGATTGATATAGGTTCTGAGAGCGCTGCCAACTTTGGTGAATAATCTGATGGCAAATGATGGCAGTTTTGAGCGGGAACGGTGACATATTCAGCCATGGCACCATCATAGTGGACACCCAAAAGCTGTCGTTCGTTACAGATAGCTTCCTGCCCTGACAAGCAGGGCTGGCAGCGGCCACATGAAATGGGAGTCCTGGAGACCACTCTGTCCCCGACAACAGGAAAAGAGACATTTGAGCCAACCGCCTGCACAATTCCGGTATACTCATGCCCGATGATCGCCGGCAGAAGCCCTTTAAATCGTTTCTGGTAGTCCTCAGTCCAATGATAGGTATGCATGTCGCTGCCACAGATGCCCATCAAATCAACTTTAACCAGGACCCATCCCTCGCTGACTTCCGGTAGCGGCACTTCCTGCAAGGCAATGTGGTTTTCCAGGGGTTTATCCTTTACGACAGCCAGCATTATTTTCCTCCTTCAAATTGAATATTGATCATGAACGGTTAAATCCGTTCAGCGAACCATTCAGATTATAATTCTCTATTTTAATTTTGATCCAGCACCGCACATCAGTCCATCAATGTCCCTCCATTCACATCCAGAATGTGCCCTGTTATAAATCCGGCTTCGGGAGAGCAGAGGAAGCGTGCCGCAGTCCCGATCTCTTCAGGGCGACCCAGCCTGCCGATTGGAACTTTCTGGGCAATCGTTGGCCATTGATCCTTTGGAATCATGGTGCCCTCAAACGGGCCAGGTGCAATTCCGTTAACCCTCACACCAAATCCTGCCCACTCCATCGCCAGTGATTTTGTCAATGATATGACACCCGCCTTTGAAGCACAGTAGTGTGCTTTTGTGGCGATGGCATTCACACCCATGGCAGCAAATCCAGTCTTCCCGGCCCGTGAACTGACCAGCACCATTGCACTGCCGGGATTTTTTTTCAAGGCGGGAATGACGGCTTTGGATAGGAGAAAGGTTCCGTTCAGATTAACCCGGATGATTCGTTCCCATACGTCGATCTCCATCTCCTCAACTGGTACGGCAGGGCCGGAAATCCCGGCGGAATGAATGACGGCCCTCAACTCTCCCAATTGCTCAGCGGTATCCACCCATCGTCGACAATCATCGAAACGTGATACATCCCCCTGGATCGAATGGGCATCAGGACCGATTTCGATTGCAATATCAGTGGTATCAGCCAGATCAGCCAGAACGACCATGTGGTCACGTGCAAATTCCCTGGCGCAGGCCAAACCGATGTTGCTTCCGGCACCGGTTATTAGGACCACAGGTTTTAGATTTGTTGCCATGGTTTCCTATCTAAATTATTGGTTGTAGAAGTCACCTGAATGAACAGAGCCCTGCTTCATCTGATAATAGGGTTTAGGGATCGTTCAAAAATTACCAAGTGTTTCCCATTAGTCGAGTGTTTCTCATTAACACTAAAGAAACACGTCGCGCGTTAAGGAAACACGTTGCCGTCACATAATCTATTTGTAAAAATCCTAAAAGCATTGGACATTTTGCAAACAGAATATGAATTAGTTTTTGAGCCGACCCTTAGTCCAGCGGCCCGTAGTCAGAAGCTTCATTATGGCTTGCCTTCGGGTCAACAGTAACATCGATAACCACAGGACCTTCCTGCTGATGAGCCTGCCTGATGGCATCATCAAGAGCCGAGCGGTTATCCACCTGGTAACCGGTTACACCAAACCCTTCAGCGATTTTTGCAAAATTGAAATTGCCAAAATCGACACCGATTTTCTTGTCCCCCTGATTGTCACGAACCATGCCCAACCCCTGGTTGTTCGCTATGACAAAGACAACTGGCAGATTATGTTCAATACAGGTGGCCAGGACATCAATCGTCATCATGAATCCGCCGTCACCAGCAGCACAGGTGACCCGTTTTTCGGGCAGAGCCATTTTGGCAGCTGCAGCGGCTGGCCCTCCCCATCCCATTCCACCAACACCGCCTGGCACCAGAAGCTGGTTGGGATGTTGAATACGAAGACTGTTGGTATTCCAGATCCTATTATTACCGGCATCCAAGGTCAAAATGTCATCAGGCCCTAAAAACCCCTGCATCGATGCAACCAAATCGGTATAGTGCAGGGTTCCCGGTGCTGATGCGATTGATTGTGGTTTGTTGTATCCTGTTCGCTCCTTCACCTGCTCGATGATCTTCATTCGACTTTCCCGCCGGTTGCTGGGCAGCTGTTGACCGATCATTGCGTCAATGACATCTTTGACGTCGCCGGTGATGGCCAGATCTACTGGGTAAACCCATCCGGCGTTCAGTGGATTAATATCCACCTGGACAATTTTCTGGTCTCCCGGCCGTATCAGCTCCGGATCCCTGAAGCGTGTGTAGTCAGGTCCCATACTGGCCCCCAGGATGACAACCAGGTCTGCCTGCTGGATAGCACGGTTAGCCGTTTTACTTCCCCATGTGCCCATCATGCCAACAGCTGATGGTGATGTTTCATTCACAACACCCTTGCCGTTGTAACTGGTAGCAACACCGGCACCGATTGACTCGGCCAGTTGTATCAGGTCGCTTCCGGAACAGGTATCATAAACCCCTTGGCCCGCAATAAAAACGGGCATCTCAGCATTTGTCAACAGCTCTGACAGTTGTTTCAGTGCTTCCGGGTCCGGTCTGGCCGGCGTGTATTTCCAATACCCGTCAGGCTGGTACAACGTCGCACGGGCATCAGCTGAAACCTCCTTTTTGATAATTGTCGTCTTCATAATGACAGCGGCAGGTCCCATGCGAGGTGTTGCCGCATGCTTATAGGCCATCTGGAGACCATAAATGGCAGCCTCTGGTTCTGTGGCGTATGTACAGTATTTAGTGATGGCCTTCAGAGATGACTGGATATCGGCTCCATTGAAATCGCCCGTCATGGTCTGATAGGTTCCATATTGCCCAAATCCGTCGTAGTCAGATGTTTCCGTCAACACGACCATAGGTGACCCTGAAAAATATGCCTCCATAATCCCAAAAGACCCGGTTGTGGAAATCCACGGGCCCTGCCCCATCAGCACACCCGGTTTTCCGGTAAGACGTCCGGTCACCTGTGCCATGATCGAGGCTGTCTGCTCAGATCTGGCCAGGACAACATCGATATGATCTTTGCGATCAAAAAAGCCCGGAAGCGTCCAGGTTACTCCCAGTCCGGGAACTGTAAAAACTCTCTCTACACCGGCATTTTCAAGTGTCTGTACAATGTAAGCGCTCGTCAGTTTTGAATCCTGTACCAGCCGTGTTGACATACAATTCTCCTGAATGCTGAATTACTTCTGTTTGCTCCATTTCAAGATTCCGGCATGGAGTTTGCCGCCAATCGCACTATATATGTGTCGTTTGTTTTTTTATCTGCGTTATTCTATTAATCCTTATTCCTCATCCGGCTTGACCAGGGCCCTTTCAATCAATTGGGTGATGTCCAGAACTTCCAACTGGATCTTATTTCGTTTGACATAGGTGTTCATGGTTCGGACACATTGCTGACAGGCGGTGATAATAGCCTGGGCACCGGTTGCCAGAGCCTCCTCGACCTTCTCCTTGGCGATAGCAGCAGTTAGGTCCTTATCGATCATTTCCAGGTTTCCACCGCCGCCGCAGCAGTGGCACTTCTCACGATTTCGGGCCATTTCCACCAGCTTGACGCCGGGCAGGGAGCGAATTACCTGACGGGGTTTTTCATAAACACCGGCGCCCCTACCCAGATCGCAAGGGTCGTGGTACGTCACAGTCAAGGGTAGCTCCTTTAGAGGCACTCTGCCAGCCCTGACCAGGTGGTAGGCATACTCAGTAAAGTGAAAAATCTCAAATTCGTCTGGGTAGTGTTCCCGCCACATCTGAAAGCAGGAAGGGCAGGCGAACACGATGGTACTGGCTCCTTTTTTACGAATGGCCTCCATATTGTGTTCGATGACTTCCGGGGTCATCTCCCGCAAACCGGCTCCAAGCAAGGGAAACCCGCAACACCACTCATCTTCACCTAAAAGGGTAAAGTCCACGTCCGCTGCCTGAAAAATCTGAGCAAGAGCAATGGGAATCTGCTGGGCCATGGGAAAGTATGAGGAGACACAGCCGGTGAAATAGACCACATCTGCCTGGTCTCTGATGAATCCATCATCCGGGGCATCTGGCATATCATCCACCCAGTCGGCACGCTCTTCGTTATCCTCATCGAAAACATTGTGGCTTTCAGCGATGTTTTCGCCGATCATATCCACCTTTTTCGGGTAGAACTCCGAGTGAACCAGATCCTGTCTCAACGATACCCAGATGTCCATCATGCGGATCCCGACGGGACAGACCTGCTGGCAATTCCCGCAAAGTGTGCACTTGAATACAGTTTCGCTGAAATGAGACAGCTCCTCATCGGTCATTCGGTTTTTTTTAAACAGCCTGGACCACCATCCGGACCGGGAGCGCTGTAGCTTTTTCAACTGATGCAAGCGGTAAAAGCCTGCGAGCTGACCATCATCAGTTGCCAGAACGGCAGGGCAGACATCCGCACATAAAGAGCAGGAGGAACAGGCCTCAATTGAGATAATTTCTGAAAATGCGTAGTCCTTGTTGGCCATATTTGTCCTACTTATACTTTTCGATGTCTGCCAGCACCCATTTTTTCAGTAAGGCTGTGATAAATCGTTAGTTTCAGTGTTTGTCATGGGCATTCGCCGCGTTTATGGCAACTACCAGAGGCCCCATGACAATGTGAAACATCCGGCTGAACGGCAGCCAGATAATAAAACCGGCTGTCAGGAAGGCATGCAGGTACCAGACGTATCCGTAACCCTCAGTCACTCCCTTCATGTCGCTAAACAGCAGGCTTATTGTGTAGCCTATAAAGGCAAAGTGTTTGTCAGTCAAATCAAGGGTCATGGCAATACGCAGTCCTTCCAGAATAAACCCCACCAGGATGATCCCTCCAATCAGGGTCATGGATAGCCACTCTTGTCTGGGCATGCCGCTCCACCGTCTCTTGTTTTGCAGCTTTTTAGTGATCACCACCAGAACCACACCCAGTATGATCAGGATCCCGGTAAAATCGAATACAAAAGATACGAATGGGTGATTCTTATCCAGCAATGCGCCGGTCACCTCCCATTCGGGAACCACGAGTGAAAGCAGGAGGGTGACCATACCCCAGCCAAACCTCAGTAAAAACGGGTAGAAAATCAGGCCGTGAGAAAACCAGCGCCACTTGGAGTGCAAAAACAGCTTGCGTTGAATGATGACATCTAAAAGAATGGCTTTGATAACCCGGAGAATCCGCCTGGAAAAAACCACCGCTACAATCCCCTTTACCAAACTGGTAACCCTGGGAAGCGTAACCTGGCCATCCTCTGGTTTTACACCAGCCGACAACCAGATGGAAAACAACCCCAGAAATATAATAAAAGACCCGAGCAGGGTAACCAGGGTTGTCGTATCACCAGCTGTAAACGTTGCTGTATGACAAGACATGCAGATAACGCTCTTTGCCGGCAGAACCATGGCTACCGCGCCAACCGGATTGTTTTCGGTATGACAGCGCGCACAACTGGTCTCATCTTCTGTATCAATCAGGTGGTGTACTGTAGTCGGCTTCGGATGTGGCCGGTCCATCTGCCAGGAAATCAGCCCCTTATCCTTGTCAATCCAGGCACTGCCCTGCAGGTGACAGGCCTCACAGGTCACATTGACATGGGCATCGTTTATTTCAGCCTCATCATGGGGAGAGTGACATGACCGACAGTCCTGGACCTGCTTGTCATGCCCATAGGTTGCAGATCTTGTGTGGCAGTCGGTACAACGACTTCCTGCATGACTGGTGGTATGATAGGCTGTCGTATCGATTGTCGGCATATGGCTGAAGTCAGCCATACTTGCAAACTGTCCCGTCTGGTCGTGGCAGTGAAAACAGAGGGTGCGCTCTTTTTCAATTGCAGTAATCTGATCATTCGCAGACACACTATGGCACTCCAGGCACTTCTCATCGGCTTTGCATTCGGCCGGCATCGCTGACTGGTTTTCAACTGAAGTGCAAAGAGTTCTTCCTTTCTTTCCTGCTATCTGAGCGGCATCATTTACGGATTTTCTGGCTGAGTGAGGGTCATGACAGTCGATACAATCCGCGTACTTTTGTTGGTTTTCAAAGTGGATCCGTCCGTGAATTCCTTTTTCGAAGTCACTGAGAGTATTTTCGTGACAATCAGAACCAGCACAACGTTCCGGTTTAAAAAATTCGTCGGCTGTTCTGGTGACGTTTGCAGGATCCGGATGCAACTTCTGCTCTTTGATGGCCTGATGACACTGGCTGCAAAAAAGGTCAGCATGAGCTGAAGCTTCATACTCCTGCAGATCAACAAACCAGGAGAGATGAACCTCATAGTCATCTGTTTCTGCACATGCATTTCCAACCAGCAGGACAGCGAACAGGACTGTCAACAACAGTCGGGTCAGATTGCAACGCAATTTTTTTTTCAGAATGCTCTTCATCTCATTAATGCCGTCTAAACCCGTTTGGGATAATGTCCAAGTCCTTGTCATCAGATGACACCTCGATGGCGGTTTTCCCAAGCACATAAATAATCCCGGATACAAGGACAATCAGGACCAGGCAGACGATGCCCATAAAAATCACATGACCCGGATCCCATACCCACTCAAAAATTCCTGGAAACATGCTCTTCCTTTTTAAAAATCAATTCAACTCCTTTTCCTTTGGAAACAACAGCAAATGTCGGTATGACAAAGCAACCAGGATAATCCCCATTGCTGCAGGGATCAGAGTGGTTGCCACCTCCTGCCAACTGGGCAGGTATAGCTCCCATTTTAAAAAGGGGAGCACCGGCATGGCCACTGTCTGCATGATTAAAGTCCAGCGATTGATACAGACCCCACAGATAATCAGTACTACAGCTGTCCACAACAATCCCTTTTTCATCCTTGTTTTTCCACTGACCAGAATAAGCCCTGGAATCAGGCCGCAAACAACTATTTCAGCAACCAGGATCCAGTAGCCATGGTAAAGCGGGCTCTCTGTGTAAAAGCGTGTCCATAAAAAACCTGATTTCGGTGCAGTAACAGAAGCCCAATATACGGTATCTGCGATTTTGAAGATAATATAGCTGATCACCATCCAGCCTGAAATCTTTGCCAGCAGGTTTACCACTTCATCAGGCACCAGTTTTTTACCCGAGACCCACTCCGTTATCTTTGCCAGCAATAGGGTAAAGCAGGGTCCTGCTGCAGCTGCAGACCAGGTATACAGAAAAAAGGTCCAGGGCCAGATCAGGACACCTTCACGAAAAGCAAACGGACGGGCATAAAGAACACCGGTCATTCCCCCAAGAGAGCCCTGGTGGAAAAAGGATAAAAAGACCCCAATGCCGGCAAAAAGCCCCATGATGGCGTGGGTGTTTTCCCCCAGCTTTTTCAAAAAGGGGATCCGCTGCAGCTTCGGACTTTGGGTCAGGACCGGCAAGTACTCGATATTGAGCACAGCGAAATAAACCGCAAGACAAAATGCCACCTCGGTTAACATGGAGTGGACATTAGCATGCCAGAAGATAAACCAAAATCGAAGTGGTTGTCCGACATCCAACGCCAGAATCAGCATGGCCGAGCTGTAACAGATCACTCCCACCAGAACGGCAAAATTGATGATACTGCCCAGCTCCTTTTTACCAAAGATATAGCGCAACAATCCGGTGAAAAAGGCGCCACCTCCCAGGGCGATGATGGCAAGATCCGCCCAGATCCACAGGGCAAAACCGTATACGTTGTTCATACTTGTCTGGTTCAGGCCCAGCCACCAGACCTTTATCATGGCATAAATTCCCCATCCCAACAGCACAAAGGCCGGCAGCAATCTTAGGTAAAACTGCCTGGAAGAACAGCGCTTCTGGGGTTCTGATGTGATTGCAGGATTCATTGCTTAAGCCCTCCGTGCCATCTTCTTATTGGACAAAGCCGCCTGCTGCGCTGATTGCTGCAGCTGGTTATCACTCAGATCTTTTACCCAGGCTCTTTGTGTGGTGTAGTAAACAGCAGGGTTGGTACCCAGCTTTTCCAACAGTCGGAACACCTTGGGATTTTTTGGTTTCCCTCCATTATTAAGATCTGGCCGAACCTGTTTTGTGATCTGATGCTGCGGACTCATCAAGTCACCAAATGTAATGGCCCCAGCTGGGCAGGCCTGCGTGCAGGCTGTCTGGTAATCGACTTCACCAACATTCTGTTTGCCGAGCAGATGGGCCTTGTCACGGGCTGACTGATAGCGGTGATAGCAGAAGCTGCACTTTTCAACCACACCTCGCATACGGAGTGAGACGTCAGGGTTCAACATCTTTTCCATCCCTTTGGGCCAGACCGCATCAGACCAGTTAAAGCTGCGCGATTGGTAGGGGCAGGCAATCATACAATATCGACATCCGAAACAACGGCTGTAGATCTGACTGACTATGCCGGTGCTCATATCGTAATCGGTGGCGGTTACCGGGCAAACCGTGACACAGGGTGAGTGTCCCGTATCCTTTCCCGCGCAGTGCATGCAGGGCATAGGAAGAAAACAGATTTCCTTCTCCGGAAACGGCTTATTGTTGGACAGCTGGTAAACCTTAATCCAGGATATGCTGGTCAGCTTGTCAGTCTCATCTTTTCGAAACGAGATATTGTTTTCCGACATGCAGGCAACCATGCATGATCCACAACCCGTGCATCTATCCAGATCAATCAGCATTCCGAATTTACGGGGTTTCTCCAATCTCTGTTTTTTCATCATCTGTTGACGGGTCATCATACTTTCCTCAACTTGGCCCGGGCTCCCCAGGCAACGGGATATTCAGTAACAGGATCTATTGTCGATTCCAGTAAAAGACTGACGTTTACTCCCTTGCCAGCCAGGTATTCATCAAAGGCTGTATGTCCCAGCCCCTGTGGCATAACCACTAATCCGGGAGCAGTGCCCTCATCCAGGTGCACCAATACAGTCGCATCAGTCTGCGGCGTCGTAAGTTTTACCGCATCTCCTTCCGACAGCTTTAGATCGTTGGCAGTCAGCGGATTGATATCAATGAATCCGCTGTTCTCTTTCAATACGGTCTCTGCCACTGTTTTCATCATAAACGGCGATGACCCAACGTTACCACTGTGCAACCGCAGGGAAACCCTGGGGACCAGTATCAGTGGGTATTCCTTCCTGCTACCTCTCAATTGAACCGGTTTGTCCTGAAAGGCAGCAAAATTGATTACCGGGATCCGGTTTTTCCGATTAAGGGGCAGGTCCACCAATCCCTTCCGGCTTAACTCCTGCCATCTCTCTCCAATCTCCTGTTGCAGATAGGTTTCAAAATTCGTAAAGGAGAACGCCTGTGACATTGGACCGCACAGTCTTGCTGCTGTTTCGATCAATATGTCTTCCGCATAACGGCTGTCAAACAGCCGTTTGGAAACTGGTTTGGACAGCCCGATTTTAGGATTTTTCAAGCCGTTGTATACAGGAATATCCCGGTAGCCCTCGAGGTGTGAGTGAACGGGAAGAACCAGGTTTGAATGCATGGCCGTTTCATTCCAATGTGCTGAGAAGCTGACCACAAAAGGGATTTTACCAATAGCTTCAGTAAGGTTCCTGCTGCCAGGAATCTCGTAGTAAGGATTCGCACCGGCGACCAGCAGCACTTCTATCGTCGGGAGTGAAGACGTTGCTGCTGTTTCAAACAGGGCTTCGAGGGAACCCTGGTCACTGGGAATTGATCTGCTGACGTACTCCCGTTCAATACAGTCAAGGCCTCCGGACTTATTAATACTGCCGGCAAGGATGTTCAATAGCAGTGTTGCAAACACTTCCCTGGAATCAACCGCAGATCTACCTTCGCCCTTACCGCATATGGCCAGTGGGTGGCTCGACTCCACAAATTGGACTGCCAGGGATTCGATCACTTCTTCGGAAAGGCGGGTCTTCGCTGCTACCTGCTGCAGCGAATAGCGATGCCTCAGAAGTTCGCGTAAATCGTCCGGTTTGGTGACAGCATTTGCCAGTCGCTGCCGGCAGGCTGGGGATGCTTCAAGCATGACATGACACAGACCGAAAGCGAGAGTGGCTTCGGATCCTGCCTTGCAGGCAACCCAGCGGTCCGCCATGGCTGCAGTAATAGACAATCGCGGCTCCACCTGCACCAGGGTCGCGCCATTCTGCTTCCAGATAGCACGCACCTGCATGGACCGTATCGGATTGCCCCACCCCTCAACAACAGCGCATCCAAAACTATAGATAGTATGTGCCCCTTCAAGGTCATAGCCGGGAACGAAGCCGCGGCCGGTCAGTTTTTCGGTCACCACCTCCCAGGAATCATCAGCAGACGGGACATGGGAAAAACCGGTAGACCCAAAGATGTCCATGAACTGTTTCATCAGTCTCGGACCTGTACCCAGATTTGTCTCTGTCAGACAGGCCAACCTCTGCTCTTCTCCCTCGCCCTGCAAATCCTTCAACCTGGATACCAGCATGGAGATGGCGTTATCCCATGAAACAGGTTGAAATCCACCATTCACTCGCAGCATGGGGGACATCACCCGCGTTGGCGTATAAAGAAGCTGCGGACCAGAAAGTCCCAGAGGACAAATTCCCCCGTTGCGGCCAAAAGTTGAAATCACACGTTCATCAATTTTTCTGACAATGATCTCGCATCCACAAGGACACAGTGTACAGACAGAATCGATGAAGGATTCCCGGCCATCTTTGGGGACCGGCACCCAAGGCCAGTTCTGAGTCCAGATGGAAACGTCGTCCAGGAGCTTATATGGCAGAGGTGACAGCGTCAAACCGGCTGTAGCACCCAGTCCCAGCGATATAAATCCCCTTCTATTGATTTTCATAGTCGTTATATAGCCTCAATCACCATGTCATCGGAGTTGGGAATAGACCGGAAACTGTCATGGCGATCAGGCATTCTATGACCACCATGTCTTTCAGATGAACTGTCCGGTGCAAACCTTCTATTTATGACAGACAAAGCACCCATCTTTTTCTGTCTGTACACTGCCACCTTCATATTTCATTTTTTGGTGGCATTCCTTACAGTTGTCCATCCTCATCCCTTCACCGATGGTACGCCTTCCCCAGATATCACGGCTGTAACCTGTCAGGATATTTTTTTGGTAGATTTTGAGCTGAGTTGACTGCCCAATATCTCCATGACAAGAATCGCAAGCAAGGCCAGCGGTTTTGACATGTGCGACGTGAGAGAAAAAAACCGAATCCGGTTGTCTGGCATAGACATGCCAGGGGATGTTGTACCCGGGTTCCACATACTCATGAATCAACCGTTCCTCGTCAGCACCACCATTCTCAACCTTTGTATGGCAGCCACTGCAGTTTGCAATATCTGGAATACCGCTGAAACTACCGTCGGCTCTGAACGCATGACAGGATTCGCAACCTGCATCACTGATCTTTACATGCAGTTTGTGATTAAAATCGATAGGTTGTGGATGCTTGCTGTAAAGCAGTTCCGGAAATGCCATCCAGCCAAGTAAAATTGAGACTCCAAAACCAATGGCAAAAATAAAGACTAGAGAAAGATGACGACCCTTATCGTAAGAATTAAAATCCTTATTCATTGATAAAAAAATGGAAGATATTCACAGTCTCAAATTTGATTGATAGGTATAACTTGATAAAAACCTGCCAACTGAATCTCGGTACTCCCTTTATAATACAAAACCTGATACCAGCGTCCCTGTACCGGAACCATATATGTCAGCAACCTTGATAGGATTACAAAAAGTTCGCTTATAAGATCAAAACAGATAAGAGTAGTCTTCTATATGACACCTTCCTTTTGAAGGCAGACGATCTTTTCTTTTGAATACCCAAGAAGACCTTGAAAGATTTCTTCATTGTGTTCACCCACCTTGGGAGGGCGTCTACTAATAACCGGTGGCGTTTCCGAAAATCTGGCGGGTGTCTGACTGACGGGAACCTTCTCCAGCCCAGGCTCTTCCAGATCCATGTAAGTCATCATTTCTGCTTCTTGCACATGTGGATCACTTGAGACTTCTCCCAACGCACGGATAGGACCGCAGGGGATGTGGGCGGCTTCCATTTTCTCCATTACTTCTTCAACTGTATATTGTGCTGCCCATTCGGCCACGAGTGGGTCAATCCGGTCCCGATGGACGTAGCGCTGATAATCGTTATACAGTTCGGGGTCATCCAGCAACTCTTCGTGACCGATGAGGCGAGCCAGTCTCCGCCATAACGAGTTCATGATGCTGGCGACAAAGACACATCCATCCTTGCATTGCAGCAGGTCCACCGTACTCAGATAAGCCGCCCGGTTTCCAATCATGGGTCGTGGTGTGTCCAGCACCTCCATCTCCCCGATCTGGGGGGCAGTAAATGAGATTGCGGTTCTTAATAGAGACAGATCGATCAGCTGCCCGCTACCTGTCATATCCCGATGGCGGATAGCGACGGCTACACTGAATGCCGCTGCCAGGCCCGTGCTGTAGTCTATCGGATTCATAAAGGCTCGTGTGGGCGGTTTATCCTCATATCCTCCCAGCGCCATACATCCTGACATGGCCTGGGCAATAAAATCAAAACCGGGACGGTTGGCATAAGGTCCTTTCTGGCCGAAACAGGTAACTGCTGCCACGATGATATCCGGTTTAAGTTTTTTCAGATTCTCATAGTCAAGCCCCATCGATTCAGCAGCTGGTGGCGTGAAAGCGTGAATGATCACATCGGTATGCTTCAATAAATCTTTCAAGACATCCCGACCTTTTTCATTCTTCATCAAGTTCAGGGTAATCCCTTTCTTGTTCCGACCCACCGTTGGAAACATCATGTTCTGACCACTCGGTGCCAGCAGACCGTGGGTCCGATCCTCTTCTCCCCCAGGCCTTTCCACACGAATTACTTCCGCACCCATATCTGCCAACAGTATCCCGCAATACGGACAGGCAAGAAATCTTCCAAAGTCAAGAACACATATATCACCCAATACTTTATTCATCTCATGAACCCGAAAGAGTTATAGGGGAAGCAGTGCAGAAAACAATATCGGCACAGCAGGGAAGCGTCAGCACAAGAATTCTTCCCCTATCTCGCCTGGTTTTATGCAAATCCGAACAATCTGGGGAAGTACATCGTAATAAACGGGACATAGGTAATCAGCAGCAATACGATTATTTCTGCAAGCAGAAAGGGTAAAATTGCGCGGCTGACCCTCGTCAATGAGACCCCCGAAACGCCACTGACTGCAAAAAGCACCAGCCCGAATGGCGGCGTGGCCAGACCAATCGTTAAATTCGTGCACATGATCAGCCCGAAATGGATTGGTTCCACACCCATTTGATATGCAATGGGGGCAACGAGCGGCCCGAGTACGATGATCGCAAATCCCATGTCCAGAAACATTCCAACAACCAGGAAGATAAGATTGATAATCAGAAGGAAGACAATTTTACTTGACGTTATCGTGACGAATGCCAGAGTGACATTTTCAACCAGATTGTAATAGCTGACCAACCAGCTGAAAGATTTAGCGCAGGCCAGTAGAAACATGAGCATGGAAGTTGTGACGACTGTATGTTTTAAAATCGGGTACACGTCCTTCATCTTCAGTGTCTTGAAAAAGACAAAGCCGATGATGAGGCCATACGCTACAGCTACAGCAGAAGCCTGTGTGGGGCTGAAGAACCCCCCCAGAATACCCCCCATGATGATGATAGGCAGCATCAGTGCCGGAATCCCCTTGAACATGGCAAGGATCAGGTTTAAGACACCGACAAAAGGCGCTCTTTCGCCATAGCCATGTTTAACCGCCATAATATATGCAGCGACCATCAGAGCGAGGCCGACCAGGATGCCAGGAATCATGCCCCCCAGGAACAGCCCGGCAACGGATACCTCCATAATCGAGGCGTAGATCAACATGGGAATACTGGGTGGAATGATCGGCCCAATGACCGAGCTTGAAGCGGTTACCGCAGCACTAAAGTCGTCTCCATACCCGTTTTTCTTCATGGCGGGGATCATGACACTGCCGATCGCAACTGTATCCGAGACTGCAGACCCTGTAATTCCTGCAAAGAGCATACTCGCCACAATATTTGTGTGGGCCAGTCCACCGCGCATCCATCCAACCATGGACGATGCCATATCCATGAGTCTATCGGTTATCTTGGCGCGGTTCATAATTTCGCCGGTCATGATAAAAAATGGAATGGCCAGCAACAGCTGCATTTCCATACCGGTGAACATGCGCTGGGGAATCTGAAGGAACAGCCTGGGATCACCCATCTGGAAGTACACAAAAATCGTCATCAACACCAGACATAAGGCAATGGGGACACCCAACATCAGCATGGGTAAGAAACTTCCAATGATTAGAGCAACCATAATTCATCCTTTTTTTTGTTAAATTGTTGTTTGTGTGGGTTTCAGACCATGCCACCTAATGAAGGGTGAGCGGTACTGATACAAACGAACTGTGTTCCCTTAGGACTGCTCCAATACTGTTCAATCCAAAAATGACACCCCCGATAGGAATGGGAAGGTAGAAATAAAACAGGCTGATATCCAGATACAGAGATTTCTGATACTTGCCGACAAAAAGGGCCATTTTCGTTCCATAATAAACCATTACATACACGACAACCAAAGCCAGAATCATATATAGAACCCTCAGGTAATACTGACCTTTTTGACCGCAGCGATCGTATATCATATCCACGCCGATATGACCTCCATGACGAGCAATGGCGCCCGCCCCAAGGAAACTGACCCAAGAAAACAATAGGGTGTTGATTTCTTCACTCCACAGCAAGGACTGGCCTACGGTTTGATTCGCCGTAATATCGGCGATATTATTGAGAAACAGAACCGCCAGTATCATGCAGGCAATGAAGAAAACTGCTTTTTCCAATACATCCAGGAACAATTGATAGGAATCCAGGAATGTTTTCATACTTTATCCGTTTTTTCTGTTGGGATCATCCGGTAATCAACCCGGATGATCCAGTCTCAGACGATTATTGATCCAATGGATATGTGACTCCAGGTGGAATTAAATTTCAGATTCTGCTTTTTTAATTGCAGATTGAAGTTTTTTAATCCACTGTCTTCCTTCTTTCTTGCCGACTTTCCTCAACATCATATCGATGTATGGCTGCTGGCCCAGTCTTTTGAACTCTGCAATCTGGCTGGCGGATGGATAGTAAAACTTCGCACCCACTGCTTCCATCTTGCTTTTTACCAGCAATGAACTGGTCATCGAGTGACCATTTGCAACCCGGTTGGCCATATCAGCGCCCTGCATGATCAGCAGCTTATGTTTTTTCGAAAGCGACTGGTAGAATTCTTCGTTGATCATGAATGGATGCAGATTAAAACTATGCCGAGTCATTGTTACATAGGGATTCACTTCATAGAGCTTTTTTGAATACATGGAATACAGCTCAGTATCGCAGCCTTCTGCCATTCCTGTTTGCAGCCCGGAATAGAGTTCTTTCCATGTAATGGTGACAGTTTTTGCTCCCCAGGCTCGAAACATGGCCAGAAGACCGGGATTTTCAGGAACCCTCATTTTCATTCCCTTCAGGTCAGCAACGCTTCTGATCGGTTTTTTGCTGTAAATATGCCGATAACCGGAACCATCAGGCCATCCAAGAACCCTCAGCCCTGTCTTTTTCAAGAAGGAGGCCGACAGATCTTTCCCGAATTGACCCTCCATGACTTTCCAGGCAGTCAGGTTGTTGTTAAACATATAGGGAATCTGGGTGACAGCAACTTCAGGGGCAAACGGGGCCAGAATGGATGTGTAGGCACCCACCATCTGAATGACACCAACTTGAGCCGATTCGATCATAGTCCGGTTGTTTCCCAGGGACGAATTCGCATAGATCTCGACTTTGATTTCACCGTCAGAATTGACGTTCACGAAGTTTTGAAAGGCCAGAGCACCGGCAGATCTGCCAGTTCCCGGCATGCGAATTTCCCCTTCCGAAGAAAAACCAAATTTTATCACGACTGGTTCAGCAATGGCCCACCCGGACAAAGCGACGAGCATGAAGCCGGCGGCAAATAGTCTTAAGATCATACTTTTCATAATAAATCCTCCGATTTTGACTGGTTGAATCTTCCAATTAATTCCCTTAATAAAAGGAACCCCTGAAACCGAAGGCTTTTCTCCTGCTCGGTATCTTTCAGAGGGCCTTAAAATTTAAGGCGCAGACTTTGCCAATAGACAGGCAAAGATGGCAATAATGCCCAATCGAACACAATTGACCAACAGCTCCGTTCTCATAAACATCTGCTGTGGGGTTGTTGCAAGTAACACTGTAAAGCAGTCTGAACAAATTCAAACAGGTCCGCGCCCCCCGGCAAGAAGCCGGGGGGCGTTCAGGTACCTATTGCTATCTCCGGAGCACAAAAAGGCATGGCGTTAATTCTGATATCATTCATGGTTTACAAACTCATCAGATGTTTTGAGCAAAGGGTCCAGTGCTTGATTCTATAGGTTACCCCGAAGGGTTTATGGATCTTCAGGTTATCAGGCCTTGGGTAAATAAAGTGCCCAATTGCCGGCATCCCTTGCAGCATCCATAATTGTTTCGGATATGGTTGGATGAATCCGAATCGAATGGGCAATTTCATCCGGGCTGCATTCAAGCTGCAGGGCCATAACCGCTTCTCCCATCATTTCAGTCGCATTCAGAGCTACAATATGTATACCCAGGATGTCGTGAGTATCCGCATCCCAAACGACCTTGGTCGCACCATCCACTTCACCGTACCCAGCTGCCAGTCCGTTAATGGAACAAGGGAAATTACCTGTTTCAACATCATAGCCCTTTTCTTCAGCTTCCTCCTCACTCAGTCCAACCGATCCCACCTGGGGTGAAATCCAGATTCCCCGCGGCACTAGATGATGCGGAAAACTGTTATTCCCACCCATGGCGTTTTCAGCTGCCGTCACTGCCATGGCGCTTGATGCGTGACTGTTCATCCAACCACCGGTTACATCACCCACTGCGAAAATACTCGGAATGGATGTTTTCAGATTCTCATCAATCTGGATGGCACCGTCCGTATTCAGTTTAACCCCAACCTTTGCCAGATCCAGGCCCTCGGTTAAAGGTAATCGAGCGCTTAACAATACCTTCTGAATACGTTCAACGGGTGAATCCTTACCTTTAAAAACGGGTTTGAATTCGGCCCCGCTGGCCTGGAGTTCACTTAATTCGATACGAGTTGTAATCTGGATGCCTTTTTCCCTGAGCGATTTCGCGACCCGCTGGCTGACATCACCATCTTCCTTCGGCAATATGCGTGACTGATGCGTTGTCAAGAATACTTTACTGCCCAGGCTGTTCAACAGCGACGCCATCTCTATTTCAATCGGGCCGGCGTCGCCAAATACCAGTACCGATTTCGGAGCTTCTGTCAGTTCAAATACCTGATCGGAGGTAAGTGCTGCCTTATCCAGTCCCGGAATCTTTTCTGGTTTCATCAGGGTACTGCCAGTAGCGATGATAATCTTCCCAGTTTCCAACTTCTGCTTCCCGACAATAATCTCACCACTGCCGGCCAGGGTAGCCCGGCCTTCGATCAAGTCCACACCATTATTGGACAACAGGGCTTTCATTCCTCCCCGGATTTCGGCAGCCACACCGTTCTTTCGTTCAACCAGTTTCTTCAGGTTGATGCTGTTTATGGTGGCATCAATTCCGAATGAATCAGAGGTCTTGAACAGCTCTATCAGCCGAGCGGCCCGTAACCATATCTTGGATGGAATACATCCAACGTTGACGCAGGTCCCACCCAGTTCGCCGGCCTCAATCAGAGCCACCTTTCCTCCCAGCTGGGAGACGCGTATGGCGGCTGCGTACCCACCTGGACCACCCCCAATTACAATTACATCGTACATTGTTTCCTCATTACATCAGTATTATGAATTCTTGGCCGATAACCTGTTGTTTCAGGATACCTGACAGCTTAATACATGAGCATTTCCATATCCTGCATCAGCCCGATGAACGTCTCACCGAACTTAGCCATCTGCACACCATCCAGAATCCGATGATCAAATGTCATGCTGAACGGCATGATCGGAACAGATACGAACTTGCCGTCAATCTCCTCCACTCGCTTGACAATAGGACCTGTCTGCAAAATACCGGCTTCCGGCTGGTTGAGTATGGGTGTGCTGACAGCCCAGTGCTTTCGGTACATTCCCGTATTTGAAATCGTAAAGGTCCCACCTGAAAGGTCGTCTGCTGTGATGTCTCCGGATTTAACCTTTTTACCCAGTTCCCTGATCTCCTCGCCGATTTCTGAAATTGACTTTCGATCGGCGTTTCGAATCACTGGAACCAGTAGCCCGGAATTGTATTCATCCAGTTCGTAGGCCATGGCAACACCAACATTAATGTCATCCCAGATTCTGATCTGGCCGTCGATCAGGCTGGAATTGACTATTGGAACCTTCTTCAATACCCGGGCAATGATATAAACCAGAATATCTGTAAAAGTTACACGAACACCTGTTTCTTCTGCCTTCGTCAGCAGTTTCTCCCGGTAGCGGATCATCTCTGACATATGGACTTCACTCATGGAGCTTAACTGCGCCGAAATCTGCAAGCTTTGTGTCATTCGTTCAGCAATTACCTTGCGAATCCCTTCCACAGGAATTGTCTTTTTAACCCGGATGCCATTGACGAAATCGCTATCATCAGGAATGGTTTCTTTCGGCTTCGGGGCTGCAGGTATAGCTGCGTCAGGTGTACTAAGGGCTGCTACGATATCATCATATTTAATCCGTCCGCCTGGACCGGTTCCAACGACACGGGTGTAGTCAAACCCACTTTCATCCGCAAGCCTTCTTGCCTTTGGCGTAATCCGGACTGACTTCGGCCGTTGGATGGCTTCTGCCGATGCAGCGGCCGGAGTTATTGAAGACTTCGTATCGGCGGGGATACCGGCATCTTCAACCGTTGCACCCCCTCCTGACTGAAGTGTTGCCAGTTCAGCAGCATCGGCGGCTAGCAGGCCGGCTACTTCGCCAACCTCCAGGACATCATCCGGCTGCGCAATAATATGAAGCAGTCCCGCATCCAGAGCTTCAACGTCATGTGTGACCTTTGCTGTCTCCAGGACCATGATCTCCTGGCCGACCTCAATCTGATCACCTTCATTGCATTTCCACGACGCAAGCTTCGCGTCCTTCATGGTCATGCCCAACTTGGGTATTAGAATCTTAATTGCCATAGTATTTTCCGTTTGTTGCGATTAACAGGATCTGCCTTAAGCACAAACCTCCCTGATAGCGTCAATGATTTGTTCCTTCTGTGGTAGTACATGCCTTTCAATAATATTCGCAGGAATGGGATAGTTTTTGGCACATACACGCTTGATGGGTGCATCGAGCTCAAAGAACGCGTTCTCAACAATCTGGGCTGTCAACTCGCCGGCAAATCCACACCTCTCGGTATCTTCATCAACGATGACAAGCCGTCCTGTTTTCTTCAAAGATGTAATAACCGTTTCCAAGTCGAATGGTTCCAATGTTCGTGGGTCGATTACTTCCACGCTGAATTCATCTTTCAACTCTTCGGCAACTTCAAGTGCCATATGGTTCATCAGCGCTATTGCCAGCACTGTGACATCTGACCCTTCCCGCCTGATCTTCGCCTCTCCAAATGGAACCGCATAATCATCTTCCGGGACTTCCCCCTTCAATCCCAGCAACCCCTTGTGGAACAGGTAAAAAACGGGATTATTGTCGCGGATGGCTGTTTTCAGAAGGCCTTTGGCATCGTATGGTGTGGAAGGTGTTACCACTTTAAGCCCGGGGCTGTGAAGCATCACAGAGTATGGACATTGAGAGTGCCCATTCCCCAGCATCCGGTAACCACCCATGTTGGCAACAAATACGAGTGGCAGACTCGTTTTTCCGCCATGCAGCAGGTGCCACTGGGCGGCTTCCATAAGCACTTCGTCGGCCGCAATAAACATGAAATCAGCAAACATCAGGTCTGCTATAGGGCGAAACCCCTCCATGGAAGCCCCCAGAGCAGCACCAGCAATGGCTGTTTCGGAAATAGGGGTATCCATGATACGGTCGGGACCATACTCATCAACCAGGCCAGTCATGGTTCCGAACGTACTGGTCTGCACTCCTTCCCCTATGATAAATACCGATTCGTCCCTGGCCATTTCCTCGAAATAAGCTTCGTTAATCGCTTCGTTATATTGTATCTCTCTCATTTTCCTCTTCCTCCATTTAGGGTGCGTACAATGCAGGAGCCAGTTCAGCAGGATCATCCTGGATGGGTGACTCATCAATGAATATTTCGGCGTTAGCAACTTCCTCTGCTACTTCGGCCGCGATCCGCTCTACGTCCTTTTTGGTTAATACCTTGTCCTTCAGCAGTCGTTTTCGGCAAATCTCAATAGAGTCTCGTTTCTTCAGCTCTTCAAGTTCCTTTTCAGAACGGGGTTTCCCGCCAACTTTATTCGGGTTACCAACCCCATGAGATCCGAACCGGGCCGTATGACATTCGATGAATGCCGGACCTTTTCCCTTGCGGGCCTTTTCCACAGCACCGGATACAGCCGTGGCAACCGCGATCACATCCTGGCCGTCAACCTCTTCATACGGAATACCAAAAGCGGCTGGAAGCCTTGACATATTTTCGAAGGGATACGCATCTTTGAATTCAACATATTGAGCGATGTGGTTGTTTTCGCAAACATATATGACAGGGAGTTTCCAGAGAGCCGCAATATTGGCCGCTTCATGCCAGGTTCCCCGCCCCATGGTACCATCACCTGTAAAGATAACAACAACTTGTCCCTTTTTCTTCTTTTTTGCCGCCAGTCCCCAGCCCACTGAAAGCGGAAACTGGGACCCTAAAGTTGCACCAGTTCCATATATGCCCAGCTCTGGATAACTGGGATGTATGCCACCCAGCCCCCTTGAACAACCCGTGATCTTCCCGCAGTGTTCCGCGAGATACTCCGGGATGGAAGCACCCTTGCCGATCATATGTGGCACACCATGTCCACGGAGATGGCGGTAGATGATATCGTCAGGTTTTAAAAAAGTGGTCCCCCCAACCCCCGGCGCTTCGCCACCGGCAGATGAATGATAAAATGACAGTAGCTTACCCTGCATCGCCATTCGGATACAAAACTGATCATAAGCCTGCGCTGCCACAAGGTTCCGGTATAACATCACCAGATCTTTTTTTGTAAATTTCATAAAGGTCTCCTGAAATGAGACGGGATCAATGATTCAATGATTCCGCATTTGCCCGCTAAAACCGGAACCGATCTACAATTGTTTGATCGGATTTCCTGGAACAATTTTAGCAATATTGGGAATTTCTATAACTCCATCAGCTGTCCGCCTGTCACGTTCAAAGCCTGACCGGTCATGTAATCGGAATGCTCCGATGCAAGAAATGTAACGACTTGCGCAACATCATCAGGAAGCCCGATTCTTCCAAGTGGAACTGTTTGAATTGCCCGCTTCATAACTTCCTCACGTGTCGTTTCCTGAGCTACCGCCTCCCTGTCGTACCGGCGCAGGTTCATATCTGTCAGAATCTGGCCCGGGCAAATAGCGTTTGCACGAATGCCCATGGGTGCGTATTCAACAGCAATACATTTAGTCAACATAATCAATCCGGCTTTGCTGGTGGAATAGGCACTGCATAGCTTTGCTAAAGTAAAAACGTACCAGTAAGAGAGGTAATGATCATGTAAAAATGTACCACCCCTGATCCCTTTTACAGTAAGCTTGGTTCTTAACAACCAAAAACAACTGTAAAAGGATTTCAA